>Ga0247611_10001115_pt1 | contig 49591 bp, 37 predicted proteins | sample 177DNAGHGhighgp2_FD_192422 | JGI IMG/M metagenome (GOLD analysis project Ga0247611, IMG submission 192422) | Sheep rumen microbial communities from Palmerston North, Manawatu-Wanganui, New Zealand - 1770 DNA GHGhigh gp2 | ecosystem: Host-associated > Mammals > Digestive system > Stomach > Rumen... | reverse complement strand
CTAAGTACTCGCTTCTTGTACTACTTCTGTCTATGTAAGTCTTTCAAAGAACTCTTTCTCATAGCCTCGCAAGGGGCGTCCCTCGTTTAGCGGATGCAAAGGTACGACTATTTTCCGAACCACCAAAACTTTTTGAGAGAAAATTTCGTCTTTTATGCAAAAAGTGTCCCAAAATTGACATTTGTCAATCTCGGGACGCCTTTACACCTTATTATATATATATATAGAGGCTATTGCTCCAGGAATTCAAGCACGAACGACTGGCGAGGCTTCATCTCGACATTCTTCGAAATATCGACATAGCGTCCCGTAAGGATGTCCTTAGCCCGCCCTACGTTGCCTATCACCTCCTTGTAGCGGTCCACTTCAAGCGTAGCGGGCTTGGTGGTTCCATTCAGAATGGTCATGACCGTGTTACGATGCCAACGCCGTGTGATGACATAAATTCCGTTATATGGAATGAACTGTGTCTGATAGCCGCGAATAATGGTCTCGTTGCCATGACGCCAGTGCAGCAGCCGGCTGAGCCAGGCAAACATGCTGTTTTCTGCCCGGGAGCGGCCTTCCTTCGTAAAGCAAGTGTGCTGATCGCCGGGGAAGCCACCGGGGAAATCGCATCGCACATTGCCGTCGGTCACTTCCTTCGTACCTCCCATGAGGACCTCTGTGCCATAATAGAGTTGCGGTATGCGACGCACGGTGAGCAACAGAGCGAGTGCCTGCTTGAGCATCAGCGTATCGCGCCCATTGCCCAGGAAACGGTCGGTGTCGTGGTTCTCAATAAAGGCAAGCACCGACGAGGGGTTGGGATAGAGATAATCGTAGACAAACGAATTGTAGAGCCTGTTCATGCCATTCCACCAGCCATCAGTCTCCTCATTCTTGGCCTGGTTCAGCTTATCGAAGAAAGAGAAGTCCATGACGGTCTTTAGATAGCTGTTGTGCTCCGACAACTTGGAGTCTTTCTGCCACGCAGCGGTATAGGCGGGCTCCGTAACCCAAGTCTCACCGACGGTATTAAAGTTCGGATATTCCTCGTCAAGTTCCTTCATCCACTGGGCCATGGGCTCAGCGAAAGCATACGGATAGGTATCCATGCGAATGCCGTCGATGCCTGCCGTCTCAATCCACCAGATGCTGTTCTGGATAAGGTAGCGCATCAGGTGTGGATTACGCTGATTCAAGTCTGGCATGGAAGGAACGAACCATCCCTCTACAGTCTCCTTCAGGTCTACTTCCGAGGCGTAAGGATCGACCACGGGGGTCAGTTTGTAGCTGGTCTGCAGGTATCGACTTTCCTTCTTGCCCTCGCCCATTCCTGTCATGGGATCACGTCCGTTTTGCTGCTGTTCCTCGCTCAGCCATTCCGGCGTGTTGAACCAGTCGTTCGTAGGCATATCCTTCACCCACGGATGTTCAAAGCCACAGTGATTGAAGATCATGTCCATCACCACCTTGAGGCCCTTCTGGTGTGCATCCCGGATGAGCTGACAATATTCCTCGTTGGTACCGAAACGGGGATCCACGCGATAGTAGTCGGTCGTTGCGTAGCCATGATAAGTAGAGAAACCGTTGTTGTCGGGCGAATTATTCTCCAGCACAGGAGTGAACCAGAGGGCAGTGACGCCCAGCTCGGTAAAGTAGTCAAGGTGCTGACGAATACCCTCCATGTCGCCACCATGCCGCAGCGAAGGTTTCGAGCGGTCGTTCACGTAGGCATTCATTCCCTTTATCTGGTCGTTGTCGCTCCTGCCCGATGCAAAACGGTCAGGCATGAGCAGATAGAGCACGTCACTGATATCGAACCCGTGCCGTTCTTCGCCTTTCATGGCGCGTTCCTTGAGCAGATAGGCAACCTTCAGCTTGTCGAACTTCAGGGTCATCGTGCCGGGCTGAGCGTCACGCAGGTTCATGTATACGAGCAGGTAGTTGGGTGAATCCAAACGCACCACACTATCGACAACAGCACCAGGATAGTCGGTAGTAACGCTGCTGACGTTGGAAATGCCTTTTCCATAGACCATCAGCTGCACCTGCGGGTTCCTCATCCCGACATACCAGTCGGTAGGATCAATACGGTCGACGCGTAGTTTTGCTGCATTCATTGTCGCTGAGAGTGCCACTAGGGCGGTTAGTAAAAGAAAATGTTTCATCTTTGTTCAGGTTTTCATTTTTCCGGCTCAAAGTTACGACTTTTTCCGGGAACAGCCGCTAGCAGTCCCGATATTTCTCTCTGCCATGTGTTATAACGTTTGCACAGTCGTGTTATCACTTCCATAACATAAGGCAATTTCAAGATGCAAAGAAAGATTTCTACATTCCCAGTGAATTGGAGCCGCAAACTGCAATCAACAGATTACAAAACGAAATAAGAAAAAACGAGTTTGCCATGGTACCCCGACCGAGAATCGAACTCGGAACTAAGCTTTAGGAGAGCCTTGTTATATCCATTTAACTATCAGGGCCCATTGCGAAATGCGGGTGCAAAGGTAGTAATAAAAAAGAGAAAATGAGAAAATGAAAAATTAAAAAATTGAAAAGTGCCCTTTTTTCTTCCTTGGTTGCAGGAAAAAAGAGTATCTTTGCGCCATCAATTCAGAGAGACAGAACGATGGACCATCATTTTCTTATTTCCGACGAGCAGTCGCTCGACAATGCCGGCGTGCGTGTGACGGCAGTGCGACTGATGGTGTGGCGACAGGTGCGCCATGGCTTCAGCGACGCATTCAGCCTGACCGACCTTGAATCGGCGCTGCCCACCGTGGACCGCTCTACATTGTTCCGCACGCTGACCACACTGACCGAAGCCCACCTGCTGCATGAAATCGATGACGGCAGCGGCAAGCAGAAATACTGCGTGTGCCATCACGACGACACGCGGCACTGCGAGGGTCATGTGCACCTCACCTGCCGCGTGTGTCATCGCACGTTCTGCCTGCCCCATGTCCGCATTCCCACGGTTCCCCTGCCTCATGGTTTCCAGGCAGAGGAGACCGAGTATGTGGTGAAGGGCGTCTGTTCCCAGTGCAGTCTGCGTAGCTCCTATGCCGTCTTGACGTAGGGGTTACTGCTCGTAGCCACCGAAGCTCTGCTGATCGTCATCGCCGCCCTGGCTGTCATCATCGCGCTGGGGCTTCTTCTTGGGCATCATGTTGCCGAAGTTCCAGGTCAGTTGCAGGTTGATGCGCGGGTCGCGGTGGTTCTTCTGATGACGCCAGAAGGTGGGACCCTCGGTGTAGTTCTCCCAGGAACGGGAGTCGAACACGTCGCGCCAGTTCACGGCCATGGCAAAGGTCTTGTTGAGGAAGGTCTTGCGCAGTCCCAGGTCCAGCGAACCGTTGGCCTTGCGATGGCCCTGGGTGATGAGCTGACGTGAATTGTAGTTGCCCGTGGCCTGTATCGAGATGTCGTAGGGCAGTATTACTGAAGCCAGCAGGCGGCCCGTCCATGCAAAGTTCTCCTGTCCCTCTCCCGTGACGAGCTGGTTCTCCACCATCGTGGCAAATCCGTCGAGCTTGTAGTAGTAAGCATTAAGCGTGGTGGTGAGGTCGAGAATGCGCCACAGTTTGTCCTTCAGGATGAGCTCTGCACCCGCACTTTGGCTCTTGGCCACGTTCAGGTTGGTCATAAACATCGAAGCCTGGCCGTTATAGGTGCCCTGATAGCGTATGCGCTGCATCACGTCGGTGGTGGGGCGGTAGTATGTACCGAAGGAGAGCGTGTGTTCGGGCCATGTCTTCAGGTAGTTCAGCGAGAAGGAGTTCGTGTACTCCGGCGTAAGCTCGGGGTTGCCGAACTCAATCATCGAAGCATCGCGCGTGTTCTTGAACGAATTGAGCTGTCCGCCCCAGGGGCGGCGCAGGCGACGCGTATAGTTCAGCTGCACCTGCGAGGTCTCCGTCAGTGCATAGTTCAGGAACAGCGAGGGGAACAGCTGGAAATAGTCCTTCTTGAAGGGAGTCTCCACCTGATAGTAGTCAGTACTCTTTGTGTCGACCTTCCAATACTCGCCACGCATGCCCGCCATGACGCCTAATCGTCCGAACTTCATGTTGGCCGTGGCATAGAGGGCATGGATATTGTTATTGTAGATGAAGCGGTTGTAGAAATAAGGATCCTCGACCAGACGGGCATCGTCGGTGGCCAGTCGGCCTATGCCGCCCGTCCCGTTGTATTCGAAGCTCTGTTGCGGTGTATCCTCATGCGAGAAGCGTCCGTTATAGCCGGCTTCAATCTTCAGGTTCTCGTTCACCTGATTCTCGTAGTCGATCTTTGCCTCCCAGTTGCGGTTGTTGATGTCGCGCGGTCTGTATTGATAGCTGGAATAGTGTGGACCAGGAGAATTAATGGCCACGTCGGTCGTGTCGTTCAGGTATTCGGTAGCGTCGTCGCTGTTCCACTTGCCAAACGAGAGCGATGCGTCGAGTACATGCGAACCCTTTTCGTTGAACTTGTGGGTATAGCCCAGTTCGCCGTGCAGGTGATGGTGCTCGCCGTCGCCCCACGTCTGCCGTCGCAACATTTTCTGCAGCGTGGGATTACCCGTGGCGTCGTAAGTGCCATAGTCATAGGTAGTCACATTGTCGTTCAGCCGGTTACCCAGCATGGTCATGCCAGTGAGGCTCAGATCATCGGCAGTAGTGATGTGCCACGTCATTCCTGCGCGTGCAAACAGTCCTCCGCCGTTGTTGTCATTGGCACCTTCGCTCAACTGATAGGAGCTGAAGGGAGCATCCTCGGCCGTACGATAGCGCTGGTCGCTCATGTTGCTGCCACTGCCCCGGCGCTTGCGATAGCCCACGTTGGCAAAGGCATCGAGCACGCCGCTGGAGTAGTTGATGTTTCCGCTCACGTTCCATCCGCCTTGGTTGTTCACGCCCGTCTGCACACTTCCGTAGTAGCCAGCCTTGCGGTTGCGCTTCAGGATGATGTTGATGATGCCGGCGGTGCCCTCCGGGGAATATTTTGCCGATGGGTTGTCAATGACCTCGATGCGCTCGATGCTCTCGGCAGGTATCTGCTGCAGGATCTCACCCCGGTTGTCGGCAGTCATTCCGCTGGCCTTGCCGTTGATCCACACCTCAACACTCGAGTTGCCGCGCAGCGAAATCTCGCCGTCGGTGGTCACCTCAACGCTGGGGATATTCTCCAACAGGTCACTGGCAGAGCCGCCTGCCGCAGAGATGACCTCGTCGACGGTGAAGGTCTTGCGGTCAACCTCCAGTTTCATCTGCGAGCGCTGTCCGGTGACGGTCACCTCTTTCAGCGTCTTCGTGTCCTGATGCAGATAGAGCGCATTGTAGTGCATGGTGCGCTTCTCCGGTGCGATGCTGAACTGTCGGCTGATGGTCTTGTAGCCCATGAAGGACACCTCAAGCTGGTAGGTGCCGTCCTTCAGGCCCCGAATCTGGAAAGCACCCTTTACGTCGGTCATGCCTCCTCCGGCCAGTTTCCCCTGTCCGTCGGTCACCCGAACATTTACAAACTGCAAAGGCTCATCGGTCTGACGATCAAGCACTTTTCCCCTTACCAAACCCTGCTGTGCCCAAGCGCCTGCGGCACACAGCATCATGAGAAATAACAATAAGAATCGATTCATACTGTTTATCAGACGACGGTGGCCCCATTTAGTTTAACGAGTAGGCCGAAAGTTTTTCCATGCAGAAGCGTCGGAAGTCGTTCCAGTGGTAGTAGGGAGCGCAGTCGGTCTCGATGGGCAGCGTGGCTTCCTGCTCGTTCAGAAGCACTTTGACAAGCACATCCTGATCCATCGGACTTTCCCGGTAGAAAACGAACTGGACATTGCTGCCCATGGGGAACACATCGGAGCACCGCCACCCTTTTTCCTCCAGTTCATCGAGGTTGTCGGTAGCCAGGTCATAGCCATTGATACCAATGAGGCACACCAGCGGCAACAGCACCGTTTCGTGCCCGAAACGCAACTGAGCGCCCGGACATTCCAGTCGCAGGCAGCTGTCGGCATCGGCAATGAGCTGTCTCAGCAGGTAGCGCTGGCTGGAAGGCTGCTTGCCTCCGTTCAGTTTGCATGCACCGTGCTTAATGTACCACAGGGCATTGTCAATCTGCCACAGGCGGTAGAGCTCTTCGATACGGAAGAGATCCATGAGGTAAGTGTTCTGGAAGAGATGTGTGTTCAGCTGGAACAGTCCCATCTTCATCAGGTAATAGTTGAAATAATCCTCTTCGACGATTTCCTTGACGATATCGGGATTCTTGAAAATCTGCTCCATCAGTCGGCTGTTGCCCATCCTGCTGACCGCGTAGGCCACGTATGCCTTGCTGGCTTCGGGCGTCATGTATCCCTTCCTCAGCTTTTTGTCCTGATAGTTCATGTAGTTCATGGTTCGCTTCGAGGCCTCCATGGTGACCTGCAGTCCGGGCTGCACCTGTAGCAGCTCGGCTACAGCCGTTCCCATCGACTCAATGCAGCGCGGCACCGTCGTGCTCTTTGCCTGCACCGTTGCCCCGCTACAGAACACCTCGGGGAACCGCTCCACCATGTGTCGTGCTATCCTTCGGTGCTGCTCCCTGCCGTAGCCCGTCAACTCGCCCCAGCGATTCTCAGTATCGTCCATCACAATCTGAATCTCCTGCAGCACGCGCTTGCCTACAGGTGTCAGCTCGTCCACGCTATCAGCGTGGTTCATCATGCGATAGGGAATATCGTATCCCGACCGGTCGCTGATATAGCGTGAACCGTGCCTTCCATAGTGCGAAAGATAGAAAGGCCGTTTGCCTGCCGGTGACGGCGTGAGGTTTTCGGGTATGCTGTCGGGATAGGTGTTATAGTTGCATGAGGCATAGGCAGGCTTCTCTCGTATCAGTTCCATCACCGTCTGCGACAGAGAGGAAAGAACCGAGCATTGGCAGAGGGCCAGCACGACAAGCATCCGGCCCCGCTGCAGGAAGGAAAAACGATGATTATTCATCTTCATTGCTGTTTCCGTTGAATCTCATGTTCTCATAGCGGTACAATTTGCGCAGGTAGTAGCGCTTCACGTCCTGCCAGTGATAGTAGGGAGCGCAGTCTGTCTCAATAGGCAGACGGGCTTCATGGCCATTGAGCAGGACTTTGACAAGCACGTCAGGGTCGCCCCTATAGCTGCGGTAGTGTACCATAACGATGCTGCCCCCGAAAGGTGCAATACGGTAATCGGCCCATCCGAGGGTTTCGAGCGAGTCGAGGTTGCCAGTCTGCACACCGCAGTTGTCGAGCTCCATGAGCGAGGCCAGTGCCATGATCACGCTCTGCCGCGTATAGCGCACGTGCATCAGCGGTGCATGGCGAATCAACAGGCTGTCGCCCATGTGAATCATGTTTCTCAGCGTGGCACGCTGCAGGTAGGGCTGGGTGCCGCCGTTCAGGGTACATCCGCCGTAGTTGATGTAGTTCCAAGCGTTTTGCTTGCGCCAATGACGGCGAATCTCCTCGGGTGTGAAAATATCGTAGAGGGTCACCTTCCCGGCCAGGTCCGTGTTCTGAATGCTGCCGGCCAGATGGAAGAGCTGCCGGCTCAGGGTCGTAGCGTCTACGTTGGAAATGAGATAGTTCTGGTCGGTGAAGAGCGACTCCATCAGCCTCAGCTCGTTCGAGTTGAGCGCCGCGAAGCGGTCGAAGCGCAGCAGCGTCAATGAGTCGGTGCGCTGTGAGCTCAGCAGCGGGTCTTGCGGATCCATGAAACTGGTCTCGCGATGTGTGGCCCTTCCCTGAAGGGCAATGGGCTGGTGCATGGCCGAGAGCTGCACCAGGGCTTCCTCCATCGTAAGTATAGAGTTGTTCTCCACGATGCTTCGTCCGCTGTAATAGCCCTTTTCATTAAAGGCATCGGGAAAGCGCTCCACGATCTGACGCATCACTGCCCTGCTCTGCTGAGCCCCCTTGGCCGTGAGTTCACCTGCGCGATTGCGCGCATCCTGACGCAGCAGGTCAAGGCGGCGCAGCACGTCGCTGCCCAGTTTGGTCAGCTTTCCTAAGCTGTCGGCCTGAGCAAAGATGGCATAGGGAGCCTCGTAGTCTTCGGCCTTGGGCAGATAGCAGGCCGACGGACAGCCATAGTGATTGATATAGAACGGTTTCTTACCATTCGGTGCGGGTGTGTCCTTCGGATGCCTCACCACGGGCATGGCATAGGCCATTCCTGCCGAACGGTTCACGTCGGCCTTCAGTTCCCTGCACACCATGTCGCCCATGGTCTGGCCTACAGCCGCGCAGCTCATGCACAGGGTTGCCCCCATGGCAAAGCACAATATCATTCTTTTCGTCTTGCTAATCATTCTTCATGGAAATATCAAGAGTTGCAAATATACATAAAAAAAACTAATTGTCGCTTTTTTCCATCATTTTTTTTCAAAAAAAAGCACTGTCACCAGTGTAAAAGCAAGAAAAAACATGAGATATGTCAACGAGAACCGACAAAAAGCCGTACCTTTGCCGCCGGAATGACAATCTATCAAAAAGAGCAATGAGAAAAACAATCCTGATCATAGGGCTGCTGTTCTGGCTGCTGGGCATGCAGGCCCAGGAGGCTTTCCAGGCTGTGGCCCTCCCCGACTCGGTCTTCATGCGCATGCAGGGGAAATCATACCCGAAGGGATGCGTCATCGACCGTCACGACCTGCGCTACCTGACGCTTCTGCACTACGACGGCAACGGTCGGGTGCAGCATGGCGAACTGGTGTGCCACAAAGCCATCGCTCAGGATCTTTTAGACATTTTCCGTCAGCTCTACCAAGCCCGCTACCCCATCGAGCGCATGCGGCTCATCGACGACTATGATGCCGACGACGAGCAGTCCATGCGAGCCAACAACACGTCGTGTTTCTGCTACCGTGTGGTCAGCGGCAGCAAGAAATTGTCGAAACACGCACAAGGAATGGCCATTGACATCAACCCCTTGTACAATCCCTACAAGAAAGGCCAGCGCGTCCAGCCCGGCAATGCCGCCCCATACTGCGACCGTACACGGCAGTTCCCCTACAAGATTGTGGAGGGCGACCTGTGCCACCGTCTGTTCCGCCAGCATGGTTTCCAGTGGGGCGGCCAATGGCGTTCACTAAAGGACTACCAGCACTTTGAGCGATAGGAAGCCCGTGTCAGTCCCAAGCTGTTTCTTCCTGCCATGAACATCAGAACACGGTTTGCACCGGGGTGAGCAGGAAGGAGCCCAGCAGCCACATATTATATATAAATAGGTATAAGGCCAACAGCCCCACGACCGCCTGCACCGCCTTGCGCATGCTGCCCCGACAGGCCAGCAGCAAATAGCCCATGGCAATGGGTATGACAAAGAGGAACAGCGGCGACATGATGAAAATCTCGTTGATGCCGAAGCCCAGTACCATGTGTATGGTCATGTCGAAGCCGAAACAGGCCAGCAAGAGCCACAGCAACCGGCTCTTTCGTCCAAACCACACCCCCATCAGGAAGAGCAACATGAGCACACCCTCGACGACGTAGCTCCACACCCAGTCATAAGCCACAAACACCGGGCGCCCCACGAGCGTGTCGCCCAGGAAATGCTGCTGGTGAAACTGTATGGACTCGCCAAAAAGGTTCTCATATGTGGTCTGCCAGCGCGGTGTGGTGGTGTCGGTCCACTTCAGGAATCCTGCATTCTTCATCGGCTTGCCAGTCTTGGCCGCCTGTCGGGCCAGGATGACCTTGCGCCGCTCCTGCTTCTGCTCCACCACCCGCCGTTGCTCCGGCGACAGCGAGGCCACAAAGGCTTCGCGCTCCTTCTCCTTCTGCACCCGCAGTGCCTCACGCGCCACCTCACGCGGGTGCACGTATGTCTTATACTCCCACTGTGCAAAGCTCCACATCAGCGCGGCGGGCAGCAGCACGGCCAGCAGCAGGTACTTGGGCCGGAAGAAGCGGCGCCCATTGACAAACAGTCCGCTGAGGAACGTCTTGATGCCATTGCTCAACGTGACGCCCGCAGTAAGCACAAACAGCAGCAGCGACTGCCACCAACGCAGCTCGCGTCCCTGCTGCATGCACCGTCCGGAGACGTAAAACGTCAGGAGCAGCAACATCATCGAGGGTGTGAAGTGGTCAGGCACGATGACCGAGAGCATGACGTAGGCCATGGAGAAAAAGAGCGCCGAGAGCAGCATGGACTCACGCCTGCCCAGCTGGAGCAGTTCGTGCAGGATGCGGAAGAAAAAGATGAACGAGTAGAACGAGCAGGCTCCTAAGAGCACGGCCACCACATATTGCACGCAGTTCACGCCTACCAGCGCCTGCAGTCCCTCGTTGAGCCAGTAGAGGGGACCTACGAACCAGGCCAGCAGCGGGTGGCGGAACACATTCCACACCAGGTCCCACTCGGTCACCGCCTTATAGGTCAGAGGGTCGTAGCCCGAAAGATGGAACTCATGGCAGAAGGCGTTCCAGTAGGGGCCGAACCCCACTTGCTGGAAGAACGGCGACATGCGGTGTATGAACAGCACATTGACCGCAACGATGAGCAGCAGGATGAAGGCCGCGGGAAGACGCTCGCCGGGCTTGACGCGGAAGAGTCCGAATAGTTTTCTCATCATTTTCTGAAGGGTTTGAAGTGTGACTCGTCGGCCCATGCCAGCAGTTCCCTGTCGCCCCGGCTGTCGCCATAGGCAGTGAGATGATAGTCACTGCGCTGCGGATACAGCTCCCGGATACGCTCCACCTTCTGCTGTCCGTAGCAGTTGGGTGTAAGGAAACGGCCTGTGAGCCGCCCATTGGCTACCTCGGCCTTGGTTCCCACTACCCTGACCGTTGGGAAGAACGGCTGCACCCAGTTATCGAGCGAGGCACTGACAATGAGCACGTCGGCACCGGTAGCCAGGGCTCCGTTCACGGCATCGATGCCTGCGGGGCGCAGCAGATGGCGGTGAGATGCCGCAAACTGGCTGCCGAGGGTATTGAAGCGCTGCAGGGTCATGCCCTTGAAGAAGTGGGCAAACACGCGCTGCTTGGCCTTGTAGTTGGGATAGAGGTGCAGCTTCATGAGCACCAGCAGGGGAGCATGGAGCAGCATGCCGCACACGAACGCCCGGCGGCCGCAGGCAAAGAGGATGAAAGCCAGCAGCGAGTCGCGCATGGTGAGCGTTCCGTCGAAGTCGAAGGCATAGATTCTTTTCATGCAGTTCAGGACGATTGACTGGTTGACGAGGCCGAAGGTTCGTCAAGATGCGGTGCGGGCAGACGGCTGATAACCTGCCTGACGGCCCATGCCAAGCCCACAGTGGCCAGCAGGTAGAGCGCCAGTCCGTCGTAGATGTCGCCTTTCCAGGCCACAGTGATGAAGAGCTTGCGGGCTATGGGATGGGCCACGAACATAGCCGCCGAGAGACTTCCCACCATGGCCAGTCCGTGGAGAGCCTGCAGGGGCAGGGCTTTCACCATGGCCACGCTGCCGGCCACGACGACCAGCGGCACCCAAAGCCAGGTGTGGAAGTTGAAACTCATGGCCGTGACAAGCACTGCCGACAACAGCGCACCCAGTGCCCAGAGCCATCGCGAAACCTGCATACCCGCACAACGGTGCTGCCAGCGGCCGGCCAGGATGCCGACTCCGAAGGGCAGCATGCCGCCAATGCAGTTGTAGCGCAGGCGGTTCAGCGTCTCGCCATCGGGTGTGCAGACTACCTGCAGCAGCCAGCACAGCGCCACGAGCACCAGCACCGGAGCCGTGCCGCGGCGGTAGAGCAGCAGGCGGTAGACCAGATAGAACTGCATCATCAGCCCGAAGAACCAGTAGATGCCCGGCCAGATAATCCCATCGGGATTGGGCAGCACGTTGATAAACATGAGCAGCTGGGCCACGATGTTGTACCAGTGGAAGCTGAAGCGACCAGGCGTCACGGCGTCAACCATAATGAAGAGGGTCAGGCCCACGACGAGCATGCGCAGCAACTTCAGGTAGTTATAGCGGGTAAAGCGCAGCACGCCCACAGGCTGCGCCAGTTGCTTCTCGTACTTGGCCACCAGGCCATAGCCGCTCAGGAACAGGAACACAGGCACGCCATAATGACCGAAGTACGACAGCAGGTGGGCGGGCAGCAGTTCGTCGGGGTGCATAAGCCGGTCCCAGAGCAGGTCGTTGTTGTGTGAAAGGAACTGGTACTCGTTCTCCTTCACAATCCTACCAACAAAGTGGCAATAGTTGTGCAGCACGATGGCCATGATGGCCAGTCCGCGCATGGCCGTACATTCTGTTCTCGTCAGCATGTTCATCTGTCTTCTGTCTTCAGCCTGTTATAGTCCACGCTGTTCTTCAGCAGTCGCGGGCGGAGTTCGTTATAGGCACTGTTCAGCAGGTCGTAGTCCGGCCTGTAGGCACTGGTGTGAATGCCGCCGAGGAAGAGCAGCGTATGGGGCAGCAGGTCGGTCATATAGGCACGGTGGCGGTAGTTCCTAATGGCCGCCCAGCCGTATGGATGCGTGGCACGATACTGTTCGGAAGCCCATATCCAGAAGGGTATCTCGAACTCCTCGCGCGCCAGCCTGCGGTCGACGACGGCCGAGTGCATGCGCCCGTAGAAGGCCAGCTTGCCATTGAAGCACTCCTCGCCGTGGTCGGGCACGTAGATGACGATGGCGTTCTTCTGCTCGAAGCGGCGCAGAATCTGGTCGACCACCGAGTCGTTGTAGAGCACGGCGTTGTCGTAGTCGGCATTGATCTGCTGCAGGCGGGGTTCCAGATCGGGACGGTCGTAGTCCTTGGGACGGAACTTGCGGCGTGTACGGATGGGGAAGCGTCCCCGGTAGTCCACGTGCTGCCCCATGAGATGGAAGATGGTGAGCTGATGGTCGTTGTTCTTCGGCGCCACCAGGGCATCGTAATCGCCGAGCAGTCCCTCGTCGTAGGCGTGGCGCTGGCTGTTGCGAATGTCGAACATGGCCTGGCTCAGCGTGGGCTGGTTCAGGAAGAAGCCTCCGTTGAAGTCGAACACCGCCTCGCCGGCTTTGGGCAGGAACTGGTTGGTGAGCAGTGCCACACTGTAGCCAGCCTTCCGGAACAGCTCGGGGAAGAGCGGTGCGTCGTACCACTCGCCGGGCTCGCCGGTGGCATGGAGCGAGAACATCTGCTTGAAGACAAAGCTGGTGAGATTCCACGGCGCCACCACATCGTCGAAACACACCAGGCTGCTGTCTCGCAGCCGCTCCATCTGCCGTGGCGTTGTGGGATGCGGGTAGCCATAGAGTTGCGAGCGGTGGCGGTTGTAGCTCTCGCCGATGATGAGCACAATCTGCGGGCTGCGGAAGTCGCAACTGTCAACGGCGACCTGGCCTATGCGGGCCACCAGATGGTCGGTTTCCTGCGACGCCAGCTTGTTGGCACGCAGGGCGAAGGCCAGCCGGTAGACAGGCAGATAGAGCTGCGCACGGTCGGCGGTGGTCAGCTCATGCTCCACCTGCCCCACGTCGTGCTTCGTCATGAGCCGCTGCATGGCCTTCTTGTTGGGCCAGCACGCCACGGCACTATAGCCGAAGAGTCCTACTGCCGACAGACCCAGCAGTGCGCAGAGCCACTGTTGGACAGGCTTAGCCAGGCGGGGACCCAGCCACTTGCGGCGCTTCGACCAGCCGCGCAGGGCTGCCCAAAGGGCATGGAGCAGCGCTATGAGCAGCACCCAGCCAGTAGGCGGTGCAAAGAGGTTACTGCCTACGTAGGCGTGCAGGAATTCCCCGGCCTCGCGCCCATTGGTCTCGAAAAGGAGCATGAGCATGGTCGGGGTGAGCGTCGACTGGAAGTTGGCATAGCAGAACATGTCGGCCAAGGCCACGGCATAGAGCACCACGGCCACGACGAGGCGCACCCACTTGCGCACCACGGCCGGTATCACAGCGAGAAGGGCGCAGAGCAGGTAGAGATCGAAGAACAGCTCAATGGCCGACAGCTCGTAGGGCTTGGCATTACGCACGCCCACAGGCAGTTCCGTCTGTGTGCACAGGTAGCCCAGCGCATACATGAACACGAAGAATGCCGCGTTCAGGCTGACGGGCTTCCAGAAGCCTCTGAGCAGTGTCAACAATCGTTTCATAGATTACTGTATAGTCGTTTCACATCGTCGGCAATGCAGCGAGGCACCAATCCCTCAATGCTCTCACCGCGCCGCACACGCTCGCGCACCTCGGTGCTTGAGACGTGGAAGAGCGGCGAGGGGTCTGTCGAAAGGGGCATCAGGCCTCTCGTACCATCGGCCGTCTGCCGCCAGACCTGCAGGGATTTTCTTGCCTCGCACCCTTGTTCCTCTCGCGGATACACGATGACGGCATACTGGGCACGGATGTCATCGGCCCGGTACCAGCGGTCGAAGCAGGCCCAGTTGTCATCGCCGATGATGAGCGAGAACACGTGGTCGGGATATTCAGCACGAAGGGCCTCAAGCGCGTTCCACGTGTAGGAGGGGCGCGGCAGCCGGAACTCGAAGTCGCTGGCCTTGATGCCGCGGACGCCACGCAATGCCTTGCGGGCCAGCCTCAGCCGGGCATCATCGGCCAGCAGGCCGGCTTGCTGCTTCAGCGGATTCTGCGGCGACACCATGAGCCATATCTCGTCAAGCCCTGCCTGGCGGAGAATCTCCCGTGACAGGGCTACATGCCCGCAGTGGATGGGGTTGAACGAGCCGCCGAAGAGACCGATGCTACTCATGGTCCAGGAAATCGCTCACCACACGCAGTGTCTCCTGCTTGGCCACGTCTAAGTCGTCGTTCACGATGATGCGGTCGAACTGCGGGGCGAAGGTCATCTCATACTCGGCCTTGGCCAGGCGCTCACGGATGGCCTCGGGCGTGTCGGTGGCCCGACCTTCCAGGCGGCGGCGCAGCTCTTCGACCGAAGGGGGCTGGATGAACAGGCTCAGGGCGCGGTCGCCGTAATACTTCTTGATATTGACACCGCCCTTCACGTCGACATCGAAGACCACGTTCTGTCCCTGCTCGCGCTGACGCTCGACCTGCTCTTTCAGCGTGCCGTAGTAGCGGTCCTGATAGACCTCCTCGAACTCCAGGAACTCGTCGCGCTCAATGCGCTGGCGAAACTCGTCGGGCGAGAGGAAGAAATACTCCACCCCATGCTGCTCCGTGCCGCGCGGCGGACGCGACGTGGCACTGACCGAGAAATACAGCCGCAGCTCCGGGTGCTCGGTCATGAGCCACTGCACGATGGTGGACTTGCCGCTGCCGCTGGGCGCACTCACTATAATTAATTTCCCTTTTTCCATATTCTGAAAAAATGATTCCGGTTCCAGCCCCGAAGCCTTACAGCGCGTTGAGCACCTGCTCCTTGATCTGTTCCAGTTCGTCCTTCATCTGAACTACGAGGTTCTGCATCTCGGCCTGGTTCGACTTCGAGCCGGTGGTATTGATCTCACGCCCCATCTCCTGAGCAATGAAGCCCAGCTTCTTTCCTTGTCCGTGACCTTCGGCCATGGTCTCGCGGAAATACTTCAGGTGGTTGGCCAGCCGCTGTTTCTCCTCGCTGATGTCCAGCTTCTCGATATAGTAGATGAGTTCCTGCTCCAGCCGGTTCTTGTCGTACTCCACGCCGGGAATCTGCTGCAGACCGTCGACGATGCGCTGGCGAATCTTCTCCACGCGCGACTTCTCCCACGGCTCGATTTCGCAGAGCAGGCGCTCAATGTTGTCGATCTTCTCGCTGAACTTCTTCTGCAGCGCGGCACCCTCCTGCTTGCGGAAGCTGACGAGCGCATCGATGGCCTGCTCCACAGCCCGGCGGGTCGTCAGCCATTCCTCGTCGGTGAGCACCTCGACGTCGAAGCGGGTCAGCACGTCGGGCATGCGCGTCAGCGTGCTCAGCCAGTCCTGCGGCTCGGGAATGCCGGTCTTGGCCAGAATGTCCTTCAGCTGCCGATAATAGTTCTCCATCAGCACGCCGTTCACGGGCGTGGCCTCCACGCCCTGGTCGCGCTCCACCCAGAGGCTCAGGTCCACCTTGCCGCGCTCCAAGGCTTTGCTCACCATCTGGCGAATCTCCATTTCCTTCTCACGGTAGAGCGGGGCTATGCGCGTCTGCAGATCCAGCTGCTTCGAATTGAGCGACTTGATCTCGACATTGATTTTCTTGTCCTTGTAGGCCACAACCGCCTTGCCGTAGCCTGTCATTGATTGTATCATGTGCTTCTATAGTTGTTTTGTCGTGTGCAAAGTTACAAAGAATTGCCGTAAAACGGTGAAAACGAGACGGAAAAATCATCGTCACACCACAATTCCATGGCTTTCGTTCTGCATTTTGCCGCAAAACGCGTTGTATTATGCGGCAAATCGTGTTGCATTTTGCGGCAAAACGCGGCATGATTTGCCGCAAATTGCACGCCTGTTTTGCCGCAAAATGCAGGCATGATTTGCCGCAAATCGCGGAACAAGAGATTATTTCGGCGCTGAACTGCGATAAACTTCCGAATTCGATTTGCCATCTCAACTTTTCTTTGTAGCTTTGCAGCAAGATTTTTGCAACATTGAAGGGAGAGTTTATTTCATGACTGTCGACGAGAAATACATGTGGCGCTGCCTGCAACTGGCACGCTGCGGAAAAAAGAACGCACGCCCCAACCCCATGGTGGGCGCAGTGATTGTAGTGCCGCAACGCGGAGGGGAACAGGCTGAAGGCCGCATCATTGGCGAGGGCTACCACGTGCGCTGCGGCGAAGGCCATGCCGAGGTGAATGCCTTTGCCTCTGTGCAGGCCGAGGACGAGCCACTGCTGCCGCAGGCCACCCTCTACGTGTCGTTAGAGCCCTGCTCGCACCACGGCAAGACGCCGCCCTGTGCCGACCTGATCATCAGGAAGGGGGTGCGACGCGTGGTCGTGGGCTGCCAGGACGAGTTTGCCGAGGTGCAGGGCCGCGGCATCCGGAAACTGCGCGATGCCGGCATCGACGTCACCGTGGGCGTGCTCGAGAAGGAATGTCAGGAGCTGAACCGCCGCTTCATGACCTTCCACCGGGAACAACGACCCTACATCATCCTGAAATGGGCACAGACGGCCAACGGCTATATCGACGACCACGGACAGGCCCTACAGATTTCCTCGCCCTTCACACAGATGCTCGCCCACAAGCTGCGTGCCGAGGAAGATGCCATCCTCGTGGGGCGCGTGACCAACGAGCGCGAACACCCGCAGCTCACCGTGCGCCACTGGCACGGCGACAATCCCCGGCGACTGGTCATCGACCACCAGCACCCGCTGAACATCGAAAGTCTGCACGCCCACGGCATCCAATCGCTCATCGTCGAGGGTGGTGCATGCACGCTGCAATCGTTCATCGACCAGGGACTCTGGGACGAGATCCGCGTGGAGACCGCACTCACGCTGACCGTTAGCGAAGGCACCCGCGCTCCCCTGTTGCCGGCAGGCGTCTGCGTAGCAGACTGCAACCGCTACGACGACCGCATCATTGCCATCTATCGAAAGTAAAGATGCAATCGTTTGCGCGCCAACAGACAAAAATTATGGTGATTTAGAACAACGGCGTGAGCGGAAAAATAGTAACTTTGGCGCATCAAAACTATAAATAGAAGCGATGAAGATACTATTCAACCTTGAATACCGCACCAATTCCGGCGAACAACTTCAGCTGTGCATCCTCAACGACGGTGCATGTGCAGTACCTGCCAACATGAACACTACCGACGGCGAGCACTGGACATGCGAACTGGCTTTGACGGCCAAGACCGGACAGCACACGGACTACTATTATCAAGTGGTGCGTGGCGACCAGGTGCTGCGACAAGAGTGGCAGGCTGAGCCGCACAGACTGGAATTTGCCGCCGTGCGCGGCGCAAACTATCAGGTGTACGACCACTGGATAGACATTCCCGAAGATGCCTACCTGTACTCCTCGGCCTTCACAGAATGTGTGATGGTCCGACAGCGCTGCATGAGCACAAAAAGCGAGTTTTCTCGCACCATACGCCTGAAGGTGCGCGCCCCGCAGTTGCGCCAGGATGAGCAACTGGCCATCGTAGGCGCCCCCGAATACCTCGGAGCGTGGGACGCCGAACGGGCACTGCCCATGACCGAACACGAGTGTCACGAATGGGTGGTGAGCCTCGACGCCGACCACCTGCCGGGAGTCTTCGAGTTCAAGTTCGTCATCCTCAAAGCACCCGCCTCGGCCGACGCAAAGGGAGAGATTCTGTGGGAGCAATGCCAGAACCGCTTCATCGACCTGCCCGACATAGAGAAAGGCACCGTCGTGGTCTACGAACTGCCCCAGGCCATGTTCGCCATCCACGCGTGGAAAGGCGCCGGCACGGTGATTCCCATATTCTCGCTGCGCTCTGAAGGCAGCTTCGGCGTGGGCGACTTCGGCGACCTGAAGCTCATGATTGACTGGTGCAGCAAGACCCGCCAGCGCGTGCTGCAGATCCTGCCCATCAACGACACCAACATGACGGGCTCCTGGCAGGACAGCTATCCCTACAACTCCATCAGCATCTACGCCCTGCATCCGCAATATGCTGACCTGCGCCAGCTGCCCGACATCAAGGACCAGGAGCAGCGGGAGCAATTTGAACAGCTGCGGAAGGAACTGAATGCCCTGCCCCAGATTGACTATGAGCGCATGTTCAAGGCCAAGCTGGAGTATCTGCGCGTCATCTTCAAACAGGAGTTCGCACGCATCAAGCGCACCAAGGCCTACAAGACGTTCGTGGACGAGAACGCCGAATGGCTGGAACCCTACGCACAATTCTGCGTGAACCGCGACAAGTACGGGACGGCCGAGTTTACGAAATGGCCCGAGGCTGCTGCTGAAAGCACGACTGAGAAAACGGCCGAAGCCGACTTCTGGCACTTCGTGCAGTACGTGCTCGACCAGCAGATACGTGGCGCACACGCACACGCACGCGCCCAGCGCGTCGTATTGAAAGGTGACATACCCATCGGCATCTCGCGCGACGGCGTAGAGGCCTGGGTGGAACCGAGATACTTCAACCTGAACGGACAGGCCGGGGCTCCGCCCGACGCCTTTGCAGAAGACGGGCAGAACTGGGGCTTCCCCACCTATAACTGGGACGAGATGCTCGCCGACGGCTGCCAGTGGTGGGTGCGCCGGTTCAGGAAGATGGCCCAGTACTTCGACGCCTACCGCATAGACCACGTGTTAGGATTCTTCCGTATCTGGGAGATTCCCATGCCCCACAAGAGCGGACTGTACGGACAGTTCCAGCCATCGCTGCCCATGAGCCGCGAGGAGATAGAGGGACGCTGGCGGCTGCCCTTCCGCGAAGAGTTCTATCTGGCAGACCACAAGCAGAAGGACATGTGGCACCCGCGCATCAACGCACCGAAGCTCGATGCCTTCAAATCGCTGTCGGCCGACGAACAGCAGCGCTTCTGGGACATGTATAACGACTACTTCTACCGCCGCAACAACCAGTTCTGGTATGACGAGGCCATGAAGAAACTGCCCAGACTGACACAGGCCACGCGCATGCTCTGCTGTGCCGAAGATTTAGGCATGGTGCCCGACTGCGTGCCCTGGGTGATGAACCAGCTGCGCATCCTCTCGCTCGAGATTCAGTCCATGCCCAAGGACCCCAGCGTGCGCTTCGGCCACCTGAGCCGCAACCCCTACCGCTCCGTGGCCACCATCTCGACCCACGACATGGCCACACTGCGCCAGTGGTGGGACGAAGATCCTGAGCGCACACAGGACTACTACAACACCATGCTCTACCGCAGCGGAGACGCACCGCACCCGCTGCCCGGATGGCTGGCCAGGGACATCGTGAGCCGGCACCTCACCAGCCCCTCCATGCTCTGTCTGCTGTCGCTGCAGGACTGGCTGAGCATGGACGAGCGCCTGCGACTGCCCGACCAGAATGCCGAGCGCATCAACATCCCGGCCAATCCGCGCCATTACTGGCGCTACCGCATGCACCTTACACTGGAGCAGCTGATGGAAGAGCAGGGCTTCAACGGCCAGATCGTGGAGCTCATCGCCAACAGCGGGCGCAAGTAACGAAAAAACCTTATATCTATTTTTATCTACTGACAAAAAACACATTCCCGGGCTGCTCCGCAACCGCCGTTCTGGCTTGCTGCGGGGCAGTTCTATTTTACTCATTGTACTTGCCAAAGTACTTCACCTGGAATAATAATGAGTAGAATATTTGGTGGTTTGCGGTAAACACTGTATCTTTGCGAAAAATTTCGCAACGAAAAATTTCGCAATATGAAAAACCCCTTTAAATACGGAACGATCGTAGATGACGAGTTCTTTACCGACAGGCAACGGGAACTGCAGGAAATCGTCCGGACTATGAATAGTGAGAACCACTTGGTCTTGATAAGTCCACGCCGTTTCGGCAAGTCAAGTTTGGTAGTGAAGGCCATAAAGCAAACAGGACGTCCCTACCTGATGGTGAACCTGCAGCAAGTAGTCAGTACACAGGATTTGGCTACTAAACTACTGAAAGAGACTTTCAAACTCTATAAATGGGAACGGCTGAAACATCTGATGAGAAGTTTCAGAATTGTGCCCACCATCTCGGCCAACCCTATGACCGACAGCATCGATGTGGCTTTCCAGCCGATGACTGACTCGCGTGTCCTGTTAGAAGATGTGCTGTCACTTCTCAATCGTGTCAGCACTCAGGAACATCGGCTTATCGTTGCCCTTGATGAATTCCAGGAAGTGACGACGATGGAGAAAGGACTGGACAAACAGCTAAGGGCCATTATGCAGTTGCAACAGAACCTGAACTATATTTTCTTAGGAAGTCAAGAGTCGATGATGGAGGAAATCTTCGAGCGAAAGAAATCGCCATTCTACCATTTCGGCAAACTGATGCGACTGGCCAAGATTCCGTACAGTGACTTTCATGACTATATCCTACAGCGGTTGCCCACACAGCGTGAGGATGTAACAGCCGACATTCTGCAATTTACCTCGTGCCATCCTTATTACACACAACAGTTGGCTTCACAGGTTTGGGAACTGATGACATACGAGCGCATGGAAGACAATATAGTAGAGTCGGCAATAACACGGCTGACGCAAGCCCACGACCTTGACTTCGAGCGTCTGTGGATAAACTTCAATCGCACCGACAAACGAATCATGCAGATGCTGAGTCGCGGACAGTCACCTCTGCAGTCGGCCACCCTACCCACGAGCACCCTCTTCAGCAGCATCAAGCGCCTGATGAAGATAGGTTACGTCATCCGTACAGATGCCTACGCCATAGAGGATCCCTTTTTCAGACGGTGGATACTATTGAACAGCTAAATCAATTCAACGTTCTCAAGTTAGACTTGAGAAGGACTATGTATAAAACTAAGGAATGTGCAAACGTTTGTCATGCACATGACTCACGAAAGGCCGCTGCGACGATGGGGGTTCGGGATGTTTTCGCTATCTTTGTAGGCGTATTTGCTATAAAGACCCTAAACAATGAAATGCAGACACTTTCTGGCCGGCATCCTGCTGGCACCCGTCATGGCCGTGGCTGGCACGGTGAACTCGCCCAACGGCAATATCGCAGTGACCTTCACTTTGGATCAGCAGGGACGGCCCACGTATGAAATGACCTTCAAGGGCCGCCCCGTGGTACGCCCCTCGCACCTCGGACTGGAACTGGCCAAGGACAAGCACGCCTCGAAGGGCCTGAAGGAGACCGACCTGATGACCGGCTTCGAGATGGTAAAGGAGGAAACAACAACCTTCGACGAGACCTGGCAACCCGTCTGGGGCGAGACCAAGGACATTCGCAACCACTATGCTGAGTATGCCGCAACCCTGAGGCAACCCGCTGAAAGCCGCACCATCGTCATCCGCTTCCGCGTCTACGACGACGGCATCGGCTTCCGCTACGAGTTCCCCCAGCAGCAGACGCTGAACTACTTCCTCATACAGGAAGAGAAAACCGAGTTCAGCATGGCGGGCGACCACACCGCCTGGTGGCTGCCCGGCGACTATGACACACAGGAACAGGAGACCCAGCAAACCAAGCTGAGCGAAATCAGGAACCGCATGAAGGAAGCCGTGAACTGGGGCAACTCATCGGTGGCCGTCTTCTCCGAGACAGGCGTGCAGACCTCGCTGCAAATGAAGAGCGACGACGGCCTGTATATCAACATACACGAGGCCGCCTGTGCCGACTATGCCACCATGCACCTGGAACTGGTCGACGCACAGACCAAGGCACTGAGCACGAAACTGGGCGGAGGCAGCAATGCCTATACACCCAACCCCGCACCCTCTGCCTATCCGCTGCCAGAGCCCTTCACCTTCGTGAGCCACCTGACGCCCGATGCCACGGGACTGAAAGGCGCCATGCAGACCCCATGCACGTCGCCCTGGCGCACGGTGATGGTGAGCGACGACGCCCGCGACATGCTCTCAAGCAACCTCATCCTGAACCTGAACGAGCCCTGCAAGATAGAGGACACCAGCTGGATTCACCCCACGAAATACTGTGGTGTGTGGTGGGAGATGATCGTGGGCAAGTCGTCATGGAACTACACCGACGACTATCCCTCCATCAAACTCGACCAGATAGACTGGAAGAAGGTGAAGCCCAACGGCCGCCATGCAGCCAACAACGAAAAGGTGCGCCGGTACATTGACTTCGCAGCGAAGAACGGACTGGACGAGGTGCTGGTTGAAGGCTGGAACGTAGGATGGGAGGATTGGGCCAACATGTGGAAGCGCGACGTCTTCGACTTCGTGACGCCCTACCCCGACTTCGACCTGAAAGCACTCAACGACTATGCCCACTCGAAGGGCGTGAAGCTGCTCATGCACCATGAAACCAGCTCAAGCACGCAGAACTACGAGCGACACATGGAAGCTGCCTTCACGCTGATGAACAAATACGGCTATGACGCCGTGAAGACCGGCTACGTGGGCGACATCATCCCCCGCGGCGACCACCACTATTCGCAGTCCATGAACAACCACTACCTCTATGTGGTGAAAGAGGCTGCCAAGCACCACATCATGGTCAACGCCCATGAAGCCACCCGGCCCACCGGTCTCTGCCGCACCTGGCCCAACCTCGTGGGCAACGAGAGCGCCCGCGGCACGGAATATGAGGCCTTCGGCGGTTCACGCCCCGACCACACCTGCATACTGCCCTTCACCCGCCTGCAAGGCGGTCCGATGGACTACACGCCGGGCATCTTCGTCACCCAACTGAGCAAGTGGAGCGACAACACCTCATGGGCACGCATCACCCTGGCCGGCTCGCTGGCGCTCTATCTCACCATGTACTCGCCCCTGCAGATGGCTGCCGACCTGCCCGAACACTACGAGCAGTTCGACGATGCCTTCCAGTTCATACGCGACGTGGCCTGCGACTGGGACGACTCGCGCTATCTTGAAGCCGAGCCTGCCGACTACATCACCGTGGCCCGCAAGGCAAAGGGCACGCCAAACTGGTTCATCGGCGGAAAATGCGACGAGAACGGGCACAAGAGCGTCATCCGACTGGACTTCCTTGACAAGGGACGCAAGTACGACTGCACCATCTATGCCGATGCCAAGGATGCTCACTACGAAAAGAACCCACAGGCATATACCATTACCAAGAAGGTGGTCAAGCAGGGCGACGTGCTCCGCCTGACGGAAGCTCCCGGCGGTGGCTTTGCCGTATCGCTCATTGCACAATAAACATACACGCCACACCATGAAAAGAATCATTCTTTCACTCCTCACACTGAGCATGGCCATCACCACACAAGCCCAGGACTTCAGGTTCGACGAGATGACCTATACGCCACAGCAGACCACCTTCAGGCTGTTTGCACCCAGCACCGCCCGCAACGTAGTGGTACGCCTGTATAAGGACGGACTGGGCGGAAAGGCACAGAAGACCATCAAGATGCAGCGAAGCGGCAATGACCTCTGGACGGCCACCGTGCGGGGCGACCTGCGCGGACGCTTCTACACCTTCGACACGGGGCACGGCGAAACACCGGGCGTCTTTGCACGGGCGGTGGGCGTAAGCGGCAAGCGCGGCGCCATCATCGACATGGAGAGCACCAACCCCGACGGGTGGCAGCAGGACAGGCGCCCGGTGGTAAAGACTCCCGCCGACCTGATGGTCTACGAACTGCACCATCGAGACTTTTCCATTGCCCGCACCGACGCGCAATATCCCGGAAAATTCCTCGCACTGACGGAGCCGTGGGCCATCAATCACCTGAAAGCACTCGGCATCAATGCCATCCACATGCTGCCCAGCTATGACTATGGATCGGTAGACGAGACACGCATAGACCCCGACCTGTACTACGAGCATGCCTACGACCACCTGCCCAAGGGGGTCATCCCTGCACGGCCCGACTTCTCACCACAGTACAACTGGGGCTACGACCCCGTGAACTACAATGTGCCGGAAGGCTCCTACTCCACGAACCCCTACGATCCTGCCTGCCGCATCCTGGAGTTCAAACAGATGGTGGCCGCACTGCACAGGGCTGGCATCGCCGTCATTCTCGACGTGGTGTATAACCATACCTACGACATTGACCACTCCAACTTCCAGCTCACCTATCCCGACTACTACTATCGCAGGACGAACGACGGGAAGAAAAGCTACAGCAACGGCTCTGGCTGCGGCAACGAGACCGCCTCGGAACAGCCCATGATGCGACGCTTCATGCTGGAGAGCGTGAAGCACTGGGTACGCGAATACCACATTGACGGGTTCCGCTTCGACCTCATGGGCTGCCACGACATCGAGACGATGAACCAGATCAGGAGCGAGCTCACGGCCATCGACCCCACCATCTTCATCTATGGAGAGGGATGGAGTGCCGGAGCCTGCGCCCTGCCCACCGAGCAGCTCGGCGTAAAGGCCAACATGAGCCGCATGCCGGGCATTGCTGCCTTCAGCGACGACCTGCGCGACGCCCTGCGGGGCCCGTTCAACGACGACACCAAGGGTGCCTTCCTTGCCGGTATTGCCGGCGAAGAAGAGAGCCTGAAGGCGGGCATCGCCGGCATGATTGCACATCCGCAGGTGGACTACTCGCGAGTGAACTACTCGAAAAAGCCCTACGCACTGGAACCCACACAGATGATGGCCTACGTGAGCTGCCATGACGACATGTGCCTCGTTGACCGCCTCAGTGCCTCTGTACCGTCACTGAAGCCATTGCTTGGGAAAGGCGCGGCTCCACAGGAAGCCATCGACGAACTGATACGTCTGGACCTGCTGGCACAGACAGCCATCTTCACCTCGCAAGGTGTGCCCTTCATGCTGAGCGGCGAGGAGCTGCTGCGCACCAAGCAGGGCGTACACAACTCGTTCGAGTCGCCCGACTCCATCAACCAACTGGACTGGTCGAACAAGCAGAAATATCCACAGGTCTTCGCCTACTACAAGAACCTCATCGCCCTGCGCAGTCACCATCCGGCCTTCCGCCTGGGCTCGGCCGACCTTGTGAGAAAGCACCTTGAGTTCCTGACTGCCGACGACTGCCTCGTGGCCTTCCGCCTGAAGGACTATGCCGGACGCGACGACTGGCGCAACATCATCGTGATTCTCAACGCCCGCCGCACACCGGCCGAAGTGGCCATTCCTGCCGGCCACTACACCGAGGTGTGCTGCGACGGCCTCATCGACGAACAGGGCTTAGGCACCATCGTGACCGACCGCGTCACGGTAAATCCGCAATCGGCACTCATTATACATGACTGACAGGGCCGTTTAACGATTTTTCGGACAAAAAATTTGCCCGTAACAAAAAAAATACCTAACTTTGCACGCAGAATAGTAAAAGAACATTATAAAGACAAGGATTCCGACACAGCAAAAGATGTCGGGATTCTTTGTTTTTACTGCGAAAAACAAAAACCGAAAACGTAACAATTTAATCGTAGACTATGGCATACATGTCACAAGAAGGCTATGACAACCTCATAGCCGAACTGAAGCGCTTGGAAGGCGTGGAACGCCCCAAGGCATCGGCCGCTATCGCGGAAGCCCGCGACAAAGGCGACCTGAGCGAGAACTCAGAGTATGAAGCAGCAAAGGAGGCACAGGCTCACTTGGAAGATAAAATCAACCAGCTGAAGAAAGCCATTACCGAGGCGAAAATCGTTGACACCTCACGGCTGAGCACCGACTCGGTTCAGATTCTGTCGAAGGTGGAGATGACCAACATGGCCAACAAGGCCCGCATGACCTACACCATCGTCAGCGAGAGCGAGGCCAACCTGCGCGAGGGAAAGATATCCATCACCACCCCCATTGCCCAGGGACTGCTGAACCACAAGGTGGGCGACGAGGTGGAAATCAAAATTCCACGCGGCACCATCAAGCTGCGCATTGAGAAGATTACCGTAGGATAGGACTGTGCCGTCTGTTCCTGCCAATACCAGAACATGTCATAAAAGCCACAAAAACCATGGACATTTTCAGTAAGATTGCCGCTGGCGAGATACCCAGCTACAAATGCGCCGAGAACGACGAGTTCTACGCTTTTCTCGACATCAATCCACTGGTGAAGGGCCACACGCTGGTCATTCCCCGTCGTGAGGTAGACTATTTCTTCGACATGAGCGACGACGAACTGGCCCGCTACCAGCAGTTTGCCAAGCGCGTGGCCATCGCCATCAAGAAGGCCTTCCCCTGCCGGAAGGTGGCCCAAGTGGTGCTGGGACTCGAAGTGGCTCATGCCCACATCCACCTCATCCCCATGCAGAGCGAGGCCGATGCGGACTTCCGCCGCGAGAAGCTGAAACTCAGCGAGGAGGAGTTCCAGGACATCGCCGCAAAAATCCGCGCTGCATTCTAAGACTCCGTCGAACTGCCGAGGGGGCTGCTATAGCAATCGCTATGGCAGCCCCCTCGGTGTTATAGTATAAGGGTCCCGCTAACCGAAGAATTCCCCGCCCTGATCCTGGTCGTAGCTACTGCCGTCGAAACAGTGGGTGCAGACGTGCGACTTGGGCAGTCCTATCGAAGCCACGAGATCCTCTAAACGGGCAAATTTAAGGGAAGACAGCCCCAAACGGCGCCCGATCTCGCTCACCATGCGCTGGTACTCCGGCGAGTCGGACTCAGCATACTTGTCGAGCTTGGCCTTGTCGTCGCCCTCAAAGTCACGGATGATGCGCCTGGTGATGAGCTCCAAATCGCTCTTCGACGCCGTAAAGCCGATGAACGGACAGCCATAGACCAGCGGCGGACAGGAGATGCGCACATGCACCTCCTTGGCACCGTTCTCAAAGAACTCCTTCACATTGTCGCGCAACTGCGTTCCGCGCACAATCGAGTCGTCGCAGAACACCACCCGCTGATCTTTGAGCAGCGCCTCGTTGGGGATGAGTTTCATCTTTGCCACCAGGTCGCGGCGACTCTGGTTGCCCGGAGTGAACGAACGCGGCCAGGTTGGCGTGTACTTCAGCACAGCACGCTTGTAGGGAATGCCCTTGCCCTCGGCATAGCCCAAGGCCATGCCCACGCCCGAATCGGGTATGCCACACACCAGGTCGGCCTCCACATCGTCCTTCTCGCCCATCATCTTGCCATTGCGCTCGCGCACGGCCTCGGTGTTAATGCCCTCGTAGGTCGAGGCCGGGAAACCATAGTAGACCCACAGGAACGAGCAAATCTGACAACGCTTGAACGCGGGCTGCAGCACCTCCACGCCGTCGGTAGTGATCTTCACAATCTCGGCAGGACCCAGGTCGCGCATGGGTTTGAAGCCCAGGTTCGGGAAACTGGTGGTCTCGCTGGCAATGGCATAGGCCTTGTGGTCCGTGCCGTTCTCGTCCTTCCACTCCTTGTGGCCAATGACAATGGGGGTGCGGCCCAGGAAGTCGCGTGCGGCAATGAGACCATTCTCGGTCAGGATGAGCATAGAGCACGATCCCTTGATTTTCTGATACACGCGGTTGATGCCATCCAGAAAAGAGTTGCCCATATTGATGAGCAGGGCTACAAGCTCCGTCTGGTTGATCTTGTTGGCACTCTGCTCGCTCAGGTGCATGCGCAGCGACAGCAGCTCGTCGGCAATCTCGCGCTGGTTGTTAATCTTGGCCACCGTGACCACGGCATAGCGCCCCAGGTGCGAGTTGACGATGATGGGCTGCGGGTCGGTGTCGCTGATGACGCCGATGCCCTCAGTACCGCAGAAGTCACTGAGTTCGTCCTCGAACTTCGACCTGAAATAGTCACGCTCCAGCGAGTGGATGGCCCGGCTGAAGCCGCGCTCTTTGTCGAACGTAACGAGACCTGCACGCTTTGTGCCAAGATGTGAGTGATAGTCGGTTCCGTAAAACAAATCGTTTACGCAATCCTTTGTAGATATGGTTCCGAAAAATCCGCCCATAGTGGTTTATTGGTTTTGTGGCCGCAAAGTTACAAATAATTGCGGTAATACGGCAATAACCCATCATTTTTTTTTCATTTCCTCCGCACTACTTTTCCCATATCAAGTCTGTTGCGGTGCCGTCGGCCTTTGCCTGGGCCACGGAAGCGCCCTTGAAACAGGTTCTTGCGTCATGCTTTGCATATTCCTGCCGATTCTTTTGGCCGTTACGGCGATAATGCCTAATTTTGCACCGTGATTTCCGGACAGGAAAGACCAATGCATATAATACACTAACAATGACACTCGACTGGCTTGACTTCGCAACAACCCTACTCGGACTGCTCTATATCTGGCTAGAGTATCGCGCACACATCGCCCTCTGGATTGTGGGCGTCATCATGCCTGCGCTCGACATTTACCTGTACTACAGCCATGGGCTCTACGGCGATGCGGGCATGGCCGCCTACTACACGGCCGCCGGCATCTATGGCTTCGCCGTATGGAAATGGCGCGAAGGCAACGGCCACCACGGACCGGCCTACCGCATTGCCCACATGCCCCTGCGCCTCTGTCTGCTCTCCGCTGCCGCTTTCTTCGCTGCATGGGGCATCACCTATTATATATTAATAAGGTGGACCAACTCCACGGTGCCCGTGCTCGACTCGTTTACCAATGCTCTGTCGTTTGTGGCCCTGTGGGCATTGTCGCGCAAATACATTGAGCAGTGGCTCCTGTGGATCGTGGTCGATGCCGTGTGCGCCTTCCTCTACGTGCAGAAAGGCATTCCCTTCAAGGCCGGACTCTATGCCCTCTACATCGCCATTGCCGTGGCAGGTTGGCTGAAGTGGCAGCGAATGTACAACAATCGGTAAAAAAACAAGGAAATGTTTTGTATTGCACCCGACTTTTCGTAATTTTGCACCCATCATGAGAAAAAGATACCTTCTAATGGCACTGGCCGGCATGCTCTGGCTGGGAGCTGCAGCACAAATACGACTGAACACGGGCACTGACTCACCCCTGCGCAAACTGAGCATTGCCGAGATGGCCATCAATGCACTCTATGTAGACAGCGTCGACGAGAACAAGCTGGTGGAGGATGCCATCAGGGGCATGCTGGAGAAACTGGATCCCCACTCCAGCTATTCCACCCCCAAGGAGACCAAGCAGATGACCGAACCGCTCAACGGCTCGTTTGAAGGCATCGGCGTGCAGTTCAACATGATTGAGGACACGCTGCTGGTCATACAGCCCGTGAGCGGCGGACCGTCGGAACGCGTAGGCATCGTGGCTGGCGACCGCATCGTGGGCGTGAACGACACCGCCATTGCGGGCGTGAAGATGAGCCGCGAGGAGATCATGCGCCGTCTGCGCGGCCCGAAGGGCACCACCTGTCGGCTGAAGATTCTGCGCCAAGGCATCAAGGACGCACTCTTCTTCAACGTGAAGCGCGACAAGATTCCCGTCTACTCCATCGACGCCACCTATATGCTACGCCCCGGCATAGGCTACGTGCGCATAGGCAACTTCTCGGCCACCACCTACAACGAGTTCATCGAAGCCATCGACAAGCTGAAGGAACAGGGCATGCGCGACCTGGTGCTTGACCTGCAAGGCAACGGAGGCGGATATCTGCAGGCAGCAGCCGACATAGCCAGCGAGTTCCTGGCCGAAGGCGACCTCATCGTCTACACCCAGGGACGCGAGGTGCCCCGCCATGACTACAGGGCCAAGGCAGGCGGACAGATGCGCGAAGGCCGCGTCGTGGTGCTCGTCGACGAGTATTCGGCATCGGCAGCAGAAATTGTGACCGGTGCCATCCAGGATCAGGACCGCGGCGACGTCGTGGGACGCCGCACCTTCGGCAAGGGCCTGGTGCAACGCCCCATCGACCTGCCCGACGGATCGATGATCCGACTGACCATTGCGCACTATTTCACCCCTTCGGGCAGATGCATACAGAAGCCCTACGAGAAGGGCAAGCAGAAGGACTACCAGATGGACGTGCTGAACAGGCTGAAGCACGGCGAGCTGACCTCAAAGGACAGCATTCACTTCAGCGACTCGCTGCGCTTTGAAACCCTACGCAAGCACCGTACCGTCTATGGCGGCGGAGGCATCATGCCCGACTACTTCATTCCGCTTGACACCATGAAATACACACGTCTGCACCGCGAACTGGCCGCCAAGTCGGTCATCGTACAGCAGAACCTGCGCTACGTGGACCGCCACCGCAAGCAGCTGAAGAAGGAATACAAGACCTTCGAGAATTTCAAAAGCAGGTTTGACGTGCCGCAGTCGCTCATCGACGTTATCATGGAAGAGGGCAAGAAACAGAAGATTGAACCGAAGGACGATGCCGAGTTAGACCGCACGCTGCCCTACCTGAAGTTACAGCTGAAGGCTCTCATCGCCCGCGACCTGTGGGACACGAGTGAATACTACAGCATCTTCAATGAGGAGAGCGACATCGTGAAGAAGGCTTTGGAGGTTATCCAGAAATAATTCGTACTGTACGGTTTGAAACGTTTTTTTCGGAAAGAAATTAAGATAATTAGAATAATTACGTCCAGAAATATATTTCTTGTGTACATACAAAGATAATTATTGGATAATTTATCATAATTATTCTAATTTCTTTCCGAAAAAAATCTATCTGACGGCGGCCCTATCGTAGTTCAAGGGCACGGTTCTCGGCGGCCTCCATCTGCTCGCGCTCGCCCGGCCCCTTGTCGTTTTGGCCGCACAGGTGCAGTATGCCATGGATCATGACGCGGTGCAGCTCCTCGCCGTAGCTCTTCCCGAACAGTTCTGCATTCGAGCGCACGGTATCGAGCGAGATGACGATGTCGCCATTGATCACGTCACCCTCGCTATAGTCAAAGGTGATGACATCGGTGTAGTAATCATGCTGCAGAAACTCGCGGTTCACCTCGAGTATCTTCTCGTCGTCACAGAACAGGTAGCCCACCTCGCCCACTTTCTTGCCATAGCTCTGGGCCACACGGCGTATCCAGGCCGTGGTGTCATGACGGCGTATGGAAGGTATTTTCACGTTTTCGCTGTTGTAGGATATCATTGCAATTTATTCACTAAGTTATTACTGATTCTTGTCGGGGCTGGCAGGAAGGAACTGGGATACGTCCTGACCGAAGTGGCCGAGTTCGCGCACCATCGTCGACGAGACACTCGACAGGTGGGGCTCGGCAAAAAGCAACAGGGTCTCTACCTGTCCCTGCGTAATCTGACGGTTGATGTCGGCCTGTTCGCGCTCATATTCAAAGTCCCTGACCGATCGCACCCCCTTGACGATGAAGCGTGCCCCCTGCTCACGGGCAAAGTCCACGGCAAGACCATAGTAGGGCTTCACCTCGATGGACGGAACACTGCTGTAGAGTTCGCTGATGGCCTGCATGCGCTCAGTAGCCGGGCGCATGTAAGGCTTCTGCACATTGTCGCCCACAACGCCGATGACCAGGCGGTCGAACAATGGCAGCACCCGGCGCACAATGGAGTCGTGGCCGGTGGTGAAGGGATCGAAGCTCCCCACAAAGATGCCGATGCGTTGTTTCTTTTCTTCCATTTATTCTTTTATAGACTATGGTGAGGACCCGTGAGGGCTAATCGTCGAAGAGTCCTGGCTGCATGATGTTTCCCGAATAAGGGTTGCGCCCGAAGTGCTTGTAGGCCAAATCGGTGGCCATGCGCCCACGCGGGGTGCGCTTGATGAAGCCTTCCATGATGAGGAAAGGCTCGTAGACCTCCTCGATGGTGCCCGTGTCTTCGCCAATGGCGGTGGCAATCGTCGAGAGTCCCACAGGACCGCCACGGAACTTGTCTATGATGGTGAGCAGAATCTTGTTGTCGATCTCGTCGAGCCCATACTTGTCGATGTTCAGGGCGGAGAGTGCCACCTTCGTGATACTGGTGTCAATACGGCCAGTGCCTTTCACCTGAGCAAAGTCGCGCACACGGCGCAACAGCGAATTGGATATACGTGGCGTACCACGCGAGCGGCCCGCAATCTCCAAGGCGGCATCCTCGGTGATGGGCACGCCCAGAATGGAACTGGAACGCTCCACAATCTTTGCGAGCGTCTGCGGGTCATAGTACTCCAGATGCATGTTGATGCCAAAGCGCGCGCGCAACGGAGCCGTCAGCATGCCACTGCGCGTGGTGGCTCCCACCAGGGTGAAGGGGTTCAAGTCTATCTGTATGGAGCGGGCCGAAGGTCCCTTGTCTATCATGATGTCAATGCGATAGTCCTCCATGGCCGAATAGAGATATTCCTCGACCACGGGCGACAGACGGTGGATCTCGTCGATGAAGAGCACGTCGCGCGGCTCAAGCGAGGTCAGGATGCCGGCCAGGTCGCCGGGTTTGTCGAGCACAGGGCCGCTGGTAATCTTAAAGCCCACGCCCAGCTCGTTGGCAATGATGTTCGAAAGGGTGGTCTTGCCCAGTCCAGGAGGACCGTGCAGCAGGGTGTGATCCAAGGGCTCGCCGCGGTACTTGGCCGCCTCGACGAACACCTCCAGGTTCTCGACCACCTTCTGCTGGCCGCTGAAGTCGCCGAAGGACAAAGGACGGAGCGCATTCTCGAACTCCTTCTCTGCTGCGGACGCTTTCTCCTGGCGTATATCAAAATTATCTTCCATCATGGTTCTTTCTGTGTTACGCTACAACAGGTCTAAGCATTGTTCAATGGGAATGCCCCGGCACTTGTCGGGCAAGTCGCGGTTGCGCTCGATGAGCCTGCTCACCACATCCATGGCCGTACGCGTGCTCTGCCTGAGGGTCTCGCCATTCAGCAGGTGCCCGATAAGCACGGCCGAGAAGATGTCGCCGGTGCCATGGAAGAGCACGGGTATTTCCTCATACTCCAGGATGAAGTAGAGGCCGTCGTCGGTCTGCTGGGCAAAGCTCACGGGCTGCTGGGCCCGCTTACCCACCACGCAGTGACGCCCGTCGACGGTGGCACTGGTGATGACAGCCGAACGCGTCCCAATATCCACAAGCTGGTCAAGCATGTGGCGGGTCTCTGCCCAGGTCATGCCTTCAGCCCTGTAGGGTGTTCCGGTGAGATAGCATGCCTCGGTATAGTTGGGAAACACCAGGTCGGCCACGCTGACCATCTCGCGCATCAACTCCACCTGCCTGTCGGTGATGCCGTTGTAGAGCCGACCGCCGTCGCCCATGATGGGATCGACGAAGACCACCGTGCCGCCCTGCCGCTGCTCGGCGCAGTAGGCAGACACCAGCCGGGCCTGCTCCTCACTGAACATCAGTCCGGTGCAGACGGCATCGAAGTGAAAGCCCAGTTCTTTCCATACGGGTATCACGCCACGCATGTACTCGGTAGTGTCAAGCACGTTGAAGCGCCCATAGTCGAGCGTATTCGACACAAGCGAGGTAGGCAGGTTGTAGGTAGGATGCCCCAGATAGGTCAGAATGGGCAACATGGCCACCATGCCCACATGGCTGTAGCCCACCACATCGTTGATAAGTAGAATCTGTTTCATTCGCGTTTGCAAAGTTACAGCAAATCGGGCGAACTACAAAGCGAAAGCACGTTTTTTATTCTTTTTCCTTCTCACTTTGTCACTTCATGCTTCTCTTCAGGTACTCAAACCCGATGCGACAGCGCAGGCAGTCGCGGCGATCGCAATATTCGCGCTTCAACTGGATGAGCGCCTGCGAATCGGCTGCACTGGCCACGTCGAGCCCACACTCCTGCCACATGCGTGTGATGTGGTTCTGCTCGGCATGCACCTGTTCCAGCAAGTCAAAGGCACGGTCGCACCACTCGTCTTTCTGCCGGTGACGCCCCATGGCAAAAAGCACGGGGATGGCCGTGTTGATCATAAGCAGGTTGAGCGAGGACGACGAGAGGCACTTGCTGTTTTCCGGACTTTCCAATCCAAAGAGATAATGGGTCTGCCAGTAGGGGGTGACATGCGTGGCGAGCAACTGACGCAACTGGGCTATGGTCTCACACTCGAGCAGCGCACTCAGGCTGCTACGGCGGTCGTAGTAGAGCTGGGCCAACTGCGAGATGCGTATGTGGGGGAAGTTCTGCGGACGCAGTCTGAGAAAACGCCACGCCGTGGCATCCATCGGCTTGAATGCAAACTTGTGGGCCAGATACAGATATTCATTGCGCAGGCGCTGGAAATAGTCATCCTTCAGTGCTGCCTCACGATGGCGCTCGGGAATGGCCTCCGGTTCCAACAGTCCGGCCTGGCCCATGAAGATTACCTCGATCTGAAACAGGTCGTCACGGTGCTTACCCACTGCCGACAAGGGCACCTGCCGGGCCCACAGCTCAAAGGCATCGCTGTTGATGCCGAAGCCAAAGCTGCGTGCCAGCGTAATGAAGTAGGCATCCTCCCACGAACCGCCTGCCTGCTCGGCACGGCGGGCAATGGCCGCAGTCTTCTGCTCCAGGCGCTCGGTGCAAAGGGCAGCCATCCACGAATGCACGGTGAGCCTGCTCAGGCTGGGAATGATCTGGTAACAGGGCGGATAATGGTCGGTATGCAGCAGCTGTTCGTAGTTGCTGCTCACGGCATCGGGCACATGCAACTCCAACTGAGGCAGGTACTCGCCCCGCTGGTTCTGCACATCGGCATCGGCTACACCCACGACGTGCAGCACCACATTGTTGTAGGCCTGGTCGTGGTCATGGCCATGGGCATACCAGTCGGACGCGCGCTGGTGAATCTCTACATTTCCCACCCACAGCGTGCCTCCTATCCTCACCTTCGCATTGAAGAAGTCGGGCCCGCTGTCGCGCCGGTTGTATAGTCCGGGGTCGATCACCTCCACGGGGCGCCCGTCGGTGGTAGCCATCGGGAGCAGGGGCCAGAGCTTATGCTTCCATGTATAGTGCAGCAGTTGTTCCATAGTATCTTTCCTTGAGTCTTTGGTGCAATTGTGGCAATTCTGAGCGCAAAGATAATGTTTTTCAGCGGAACAGAAGCGAAAAAAATGGCAATTTGTTTCTTTTATAGTTTATTTGTTGTATCTTTGTACCATCAATCACAGAAACCACCTGCCTTATGACAAGATTCTTACTTCTCTTCACGACATTTCTCATGAGCTGCACTTCACTCTTTGCAGCCCCCGTCGACGACAACCAGGCTTTGCGCCAAGCCCGACAGTTCATTCTTCAGCGAAAGTCATCTGGTACTGCTTTCGGACGTGCTTCATCGGCACCGGTTCTTTCGGCTGTGTCCATTGCCGGAAGTGACACCTACTATTATATATATAATGTGGGGCAGAGCGACGGCTACGTCATCGTGAGCGGCGACGATCTGGCTCCCGCCATTCTGGGCTTTGCCGATGCGGGGCATATCGACGCTGCGAGTCTGCCAGCCAACATGCTGGCGTGGCTGCAGGGCTATGCCGACCAGATAGCTTTTCTGCGGCAGCACCCCGGGCAGGCATCTTCGCCACGGCAACAACAGGAGAAGGTCTCGATAGCCCCGCTGCTCAACTCGCAGTGGGGACAGGATGGTGTCTACAACCAGCAGTGTCCCGTCTACCAAGGTGACTACTGCCTGACAGGCTGCACAGCCACGGCCATGGCACAAGTCATGTACCACTACCGCTATCCTGACCAGCCGACCATGACCATTCCCGGCTACAAGAGCAATGTGGCCATCTACAAGGATGCCATCGAACCCGCCAAGCTCGACTGGGACAACATGCTGCCTACCTACAACGGAGCGGAGACACAAGAACAGCAGGACGCCGTGGCACAGCTGATGGTGATGTGCGGCTCGGCCATCCAGACCAACTTCGGCCCCGGCGGCAGCAGCGCAGCACTGAGCGACGTGGCCTGGGCACTGAAGAAATATTTTGCCTACGACCAAGGCACAAGATACCTGATGCGCAATGACTATCGGGAGAACACGTGGAACAACATCATCTACGACGAACTGGCAGCCAACAGGTCTGTGCTCTATGGCGGACAGTCGACCGGCGGTGGCCACTCCTTTGTCATCGATGGTTATCGCAACGACGGCTACTACCACGTGAACTGGGGATGGCAGGGCTTCTGCGACGGCTACTACCTGCTCTCGGTGCTCAATCCCGGCAGCAGCTCCGGTGCCGGCGCCAGCTCCAGCAGCGACGGCTACAGCTTCCTGCAGGAGATGATTGTGGGCATTCAGCCCGACACGCACAGCGAGCCCGCTGCACCTGTGCTCACCTGTTACAGCGTCAGCCCAGTGACCTATGAGTACAGCCGCACTGCATCTACCGAGACATTCAAGAACGTATCGTTCTACTACTCGGCCTACAACCTGAACTCCGACACCTACACCTTCGACCTGGCCCTGGCACTCTGCGATGCCAACGAGCAAATCGTGGCCACCTGGCCTTTGCTCACCGCTGCCGCCGTTCCGCAAAACATGGGCAACAACTCGTCGTGCACCATTGACATCGACGGCACCGTCGCACCCGGCATCTACAAGTTCTGCTGCGTGTGCCGACTGACCGGACAGGAGCAATGGCAGCCGTGTGACGGATCGTACAATCACTATGCCGAAGCCATCATTACCGAGACGCAGCTCAACTTCGTGCAGCAGAGTGTCAGCCTCAGCGGCACGATGAACCTGTCGGAGACCGCATTGGTGGGCGAGTACGCCACGTTCAGCGCCAGCATCACCAACAACGGCAGCACGTTCAACAATGACCTGTACCTGTTCATCGACGGCCAACGGTGCGGAGGCCGCCACTTCGAGGCCGATGCCGGCGAGACAAAGGCATTTGAAATCAGCTACAGGCCCGATGCCGAAGGGAGCCACACCGCCGAACTGAAATACCTGAACAACGGCTATGTGAGCCTTGCCACCGTCACGTTCACCGTGGAGCCTGCACCGGCATTCGAACTCATCCTGAACAATCCCAAGGTAACCAATGCCGTAGGCGGACTGCTCAGGGAAACGACAGCCCACATCAAGCTCGACGTGGCCAACCTCAGCGATCGCGACTACAACCAGACGCTGCGTGTCTACGTGCTTGAAGATAAAGGCAATGGCTATTACTCCGGTTCACGCAGTGAGGAGTTTCCGGTGAAGATTCCGGCACTGACGAAACAGAGCGTGACCATGGACATCGACAATCTGACAGTCGGTGTGAGGTACGGATTCTACATCTCCTACAAGAGCGAAGGCAAGTATTACAGCATCAACGACCCTCACAGCAAGTCGACCGGGGGCTATCTGGTCGACCCCGAGGGCGAACTGCCCACCGGCCACCCCATCCTCGACTTCGACTGGGACATTGCCGGCATGCAATACAACGACGTGCTCATCTTCAATTCGTTTGTGGCCGACATCACCGTGACCAATCAGGGAGCAACTGACTACAACGAGGATCTTGTTCTGAGACTGTCGGAATCAAACGGAGCATACATCACCGACGACACCAAGACCGTGAGCATCAAGTCGGGCGAGAGCCAGGTCGTGCATTTCGAGATCGACGGTCTCGAGAATGGCCATTCGTACAAGATTGCCCTGTACTACGTCTACGAACCGGGACGCCTGAGAAGCCCATCCATCTACAGCTTCTCCGTGGCCGGAGAAACCACGGGCATCACACTCGCCGCGACCGGCAGCAGCCTGCCTGTAACCATACACAGCATGGGCGGACAACTGCTGCGCAGCGTCACAACCGCTCAGCTGAGCCAGGCACTCTCCGCGCTGCCACACGGTCTCTATATCGTGCGTACGTCCGACGGCAAAGGCCGTATCTTGAGAAACTGACTGCGGCAAAACTGCTGAAGGCATGAACAAAATGGAGATTTCCCCACAAAGAATAGGGGAATCTCCGTTTCAATTAGGCTTTTACCCTTTTGGGAAAAGTAATGTTTTGCTATCTTTGCAGCACAGAAACCAAACATAAACGTAAGAAGACTATGAGAAGATTCATCATGCTTTCAGTCGTGGCGCTGCTCTCAGCCCTTGCCACACAAGCCCAGCCCGGACGTTTCGGCTACAGGCACCGCCCTATACCACGCGTTCGTCACACCACCACCTACTATTCTCCATGCAACAACAGCTACTCGCACACCAATGCCTACTATGGCCTGCGCATCGGCATGGGTATATCCACCATCCTTTCCAACGACCATAGTCTTGAAGGCGGCACAACCAGGACAGGGCTCAACCTGGGCATGGCAGCCGGATTCCAGGTCGCTCCGTCCACGCCCCTCTACATTGAGACAGGACTGTACTATATAGAAAAAGGTGGTGAGAGAGACCGCGACGAGTCATTGACCTACAACCTGAACTACATGGAGGTTCCGCTACTGATCAAGTACCAGATTGGCATCGACTCCAACACCAGTGTCCAGCCTTTCTGCGGTGTCTATGCTGCTTTGGGCGTCAACGGAAAAAAGAAGGATTATATGCAGCGTACGGCCAGCGATGCCTTTGAAGGCGCCGACGGATTCAAGCGCTACGACGGCGGCCTGCGGCTGGGCTGCGGCCTGCAGGTCTCGCATCTCTACGGCGAGGTGGGTTATGACCTGGGACTGGCAGACATTGGCCACGATTTCTTCGACAGGGCTCATACAAGCTGTATCTTTGCCAGTATAGGCGTAAACTTCTGACGATTGCACTCGCCAGGGCACCTACTTCCTGCCAAAGTCGGCAGGAACCTCGCCCCACTTCTGGGTCTCCCACTTGATGATGGGATTCCGGTAGTCATGTGTGCGCAGCCAGTTCTCGGCACGGGCAATGATCTGATAGAGCTGTTCTGTGGCCGGAGTGCGCTCCAGTTTCGTCTTGCACTGACGCTTGCGCACCCACAGGATGGCGTTGTAGCTGTCGGAATAGATGGTCTTCTGGTGTAGTCCCTGCTGCCAGCAGAGTGCCAAAGCATGCACAATGGCCAGAAACTCTCCAATGTTATTAGTACCCTTCACCGGCCCGAAATGAAACACGCGCGCCCCCGTTGCCAGGTCAATAGCCTGATACTCCATCGGTCCGGGGTTGCCCGAGCAGGCAGCATCCACCGCCCACGCATCGGCACTTACCTCAAGGGGCAAGGGCAATACAGTGTCGTGACGGTAGTCTGGTGGGTTCTGGGTCATGTTCATCTGGGTGCAAAGGTACAACTAATTTCTTTGTTCGCAAAACTTTTTTAGAAACAATTAACGCCCAGTGATACAAGAATTTCAGGTTCCTTGCGTTTATATAGACAAGAAAAAGACCGAATGCAATCTGAACACCAATAACGGATATGGAGAATAAGAGTTCAAATCTGAGAATCATAGCCATTGTGGCCATGATGTTCCTGTTTGGCATGATAGCCTTTGTCACTAATCTGGCAGCACCCATCGGCATCATCTGGAAAAACCAGCCGGCACTGCAAGGCAGTAACACGCTGGGCATGCTGGGCAATATGATGAACTTTCTGGCCTATCTCTTCATGGGCATCCCGTCGGGGCGGCTGCTCGCCAAGATTGGATACAAGCGCACGGCCCTCACGGCAATAGCCGTTGGCTTTGTGGGCGTATTCGTGCAGTATCTGTCAGGACAGGTTCTTCAGGAGGCAGTATGGCTCTCGCTGCCTGCCAATTTCTTTGTCTACCTTGCAGGAGCGTTCGTTGCGGGCATCTCGGTGTGCATGCTCAATACGGTAGTCAACCCCATGCTCAATCTGTTGGGCGATGGTGGCAACCGGGGCAACCAGCTCATCATGCTTGGTGGCACGCTCAACTCTACCGTGGGCACCGTCACCCCCATGTTTGTGGGCATGCTTATCGGCACCATCACCGCTCCTACCGCCATCACCGATGTCAATCCCATTCTCTATATCGCCATGGGTGTCTTTGCCCTGACTTTCATTCTTCTCTCGCTGATACCTATTGAAGAGCCCCAGACGCACACGGCGGCAACGACCTACGAACATAGCCCTTGGGCATTCCGTCATTTCCGCTTAGGGGTGATTGCCATATTTGTCTATGTGGGTACAGAAGTAGGTATACCGGGCACGCTGAACTTCTTCCTTTCCGACACCACTGCTGCCGGTGCCGGTCTTGACCCCCTGCGTGCCACTGCCATTGGTGGCTTTGCTGCGGGTACCTACTGGCTGATGATGCTGGTGGGCCGTCTGATTGGCGGCTTTGTGGCTAACAAGGTTTCCAGTCGTGCCATGATGATTGTCAGCAACGCCCTGGGTCTGTTCTTCATTCTCTTTGCCATGATTGGTCCCAAGTCGCTGATGGTGCAGATGCCCATCTTTACAGGCAGCAGCTTCATGATGGCCACCATTCCCCTTGCGGCTTTGCTGTTGATTCTTTGCGGTCTTAGCACATCGGTCATGTGGAGCAGCATCTTCAATCTTGCCACCGAAGGGCTCGGCAAATACACCGCCTTGGCATCAGGCATCTTCATGACGATGGTGGTTGGTGGCGGTGTCCTGCCCATTGTCCAGAACTATATCGCCGACCGTGCCGGCTACCTGCTTTCTTACATCGTGCCCGCTCTGGCCATGCTTTACATGCTGCTCTATGCTCTGTACGGCTCTAAAAACGTAAACCGCGACATTCCTGTAGAATAAGATTATCCCATTATCAGACAAAAGTAATCGGTCAGTGGCTAAATGATTTGTTTTCTTTGCATCCAGAGCCTGAAGAAATGATCATAAACGTAGTATTCTCCGTCGGTCTCTGTGATAAAGTCTTTCTCTAACAGTCCCTTCACTGCCGAAACGACGGAACTAACAGACGGCAATCGATATTTACGCACGAACTGCCCACCAGAGATAGACCTCACACGCCCCTCGGCTGCTATTGACAGGAAAACGTTACGCTGTTTCTCCGGCATCTGCCTCAGGAGAGTTTCATACGCCTCTGATGACATTCGCAGATAGGTATCAATGGCAGGGTCAATCATATCTTTAGTACATACCTCACCTGCTGGTGTCTGCATGTAAAGGATGTTCATAATGCGTTGTACATTTGCCGTAACGCCTACAAAGCGCCCATGAACTTCTTCTACAACATCCTTTGTGATGCGTCTGCCTCCATTCTTTGCGAATAATGACTCTGCGAATGTCCAATAGCGGTCGAAAGGTATTGGTTCCAGCGACATTGGCACTACTGACTGATAGAACGGTCGTGAAGGTGAGAGAAACATCTTGCTCATCAGGTGACGCTGTGAACCTGAGAAAATAAAATTGGCATTAGGACAACGCTGAATCTGAGTTCGCAACTCGGCTTCAATATTCTTATTGTCATTGTAATAGAGAATCTGCTGAAACTCGTCAATAGCCACCAGACAATGTTTATCTGCGTTACGGAGATAGGTAAAAATCTCATCAAGCGTTGTCTGTGGTGGTGTCATCGCACCCACGCCCAAACCCCACACAGGATTTCCCGAGATGTCAAAGGAAATCTCTGAGCGTATGGAAAACAGCACATCCAGGAATTTCTCCCATACCTTGCGTCCTTTGGGCTTTAATGCTTCGAGAATGGATTTCCCAAATATATTGACAAAGTCACGAAATGAATCTGTGGCGTAGATATCTACAACAAACGTATAGAAGTAGTCGCTGATGTCCGGCTGGTTGAAACTATGCTTGATTAGGTCCGTTTTGCCGAGACGCCTTGGCGACATCAATGCCATATTATTGCCGTTGGTTAGGAACTTAACCAGCATCTTCGTTTCTTCCACGCGGTCGCAGAAATACTCAGGTCCTGCATATCCGTTAGTTACAAAAGGATTTTCTGTCATACAATCTCTTGTTGTTCTGGGTGCAAAGATAAGAAAAATATCATAATTATCAAAAAATAATAATCAAAAAATGACAAATCCCTATCTCGCATAGATGAAACAAAATGCATTATGCACGTGCCCAGCAGAGGATTCTGTCTGCTGGGCACGGTGGAGAAGTCCGTCATCTGCCATAGATGGCTACATGCGCTCGGGAACCTCGATGCCTAAGAGCGACATGCCGCTCTTGATGATCTTGGCAACATTCTTGGCCAGCATGAGGCGGACGGCACGCTTGTCGGCGTCGGGCTCGTTGAGAATCGAGTAGTCGTGGTAGAACTGGTTGAAGACCTTCGTCAGCTCGTAGCAATAGTTGGCAATGCCCGAGGGGCTGTAGTCCTTGCCTGCCTGCTCGACAGCTGCGGGGAACTCGTTCATCTTCTGGATAAGCTCGACTTCCTTGTCAGAGAGTGAAGAGTGAAGAGTGAAGAGTGAAGAATCAGGCTGCACGTTATTTGAAGGTGAAGGCATGGCGGTAGCAAATTTTTCACTCTTCACTCTTAACTCTTCACTTTTCCGCAGAATAGAGCGGATGCGGGCATACGTGTACTGGATGAAGGGGCCGGTATTGCCGTTGAAGTCGATGCTTTCCTCGGGGTTGAAGAGCATGTTCTTGCGGGCGTCGACCTTGAGGATGAAATATTTCAGGGCACCCATGCCCACGATGCGGGCAATCTCGCGGCGCTCCTCCTCGGTCATGTCGTCGAACTTGCCCAGTTCCATCGAGGTTTTGTAGGCATCTTCGACCATCAGCTGCATCAGGTCGTCGGCATCGACGACGGTTCCCTCACGGCTCTTCATCTTGCCGTTGGGCAGCTCCACCATACCGTAAGAGAAGTGGACCAGCTCCTTGCCCCACTTGAAGCCGAGGCGGTCGAGCAGGATGCTGAGCACCTGGAAGTGGTAGTTCTGCTCATTGCCCACGACGTAGATCATCTTGTCGATGGGATAATCCTGGAAACGCATCTCCGCAGTGCCGATGTCCTGTGTCATGTAGACGCTGGTGCCGTCGCTGCGCAGCAGCAGCTTCTGGTCAAGACCTTCGTTGGTGAGGTCGGCCCACACGGAGCCGTCGTCGTGGCGCTCGAAGAGACCCTTGGCGAGTCCCTCCTCCACCTTGGCCTTGCCCTTGAGGTAGGTCTGCGACTCGTAGTAGATCTTGTCGAACGATACACCCATCTTCTTGTAGGTCTCATCGAAGCCGGCGTACACCCAAGCGTTCATCTTCTCCCACAGGGCGCGCACCTCGGGGTCGTTCTGCTCCCACTTCACCAGCATCTCGTGGGCCTCCTTGATGAGCGGTGCTTCCTGCTTGGCCTTCTCCTCGTCCATGCCCTGGGCAACGAGCTCCTTCACCTGCTCGCGGTAGTGCTTGTCGAAGGCCACGTAGTAGTCGCCAATGAGGTGGTCGCCCTTCTTGCCGGAGCTTTCGGGTGTCTCACCGTTGCCGTACTTCAGCCAGGCGAGCATGGACTTACAGATATGGATGCCGCGGTCGTTCACGATGTTGGTCTTCACCACGCGGTTGCCGTTGGCCTCCATGATCTTGGCCAGCGACCAACCGAGGAGGTTGTTACGCACATGGCCAAGGTGCAGCGGCTTGTTGGTGTTGGGCGATGAGTACTCAATCATCACTAAAGGAGCCACGGTTTCACACGGTTTTTCACGGTTTTCCTGTGAAACCGTGGCAGACTCCCGTGCAGAACCGTGAGAACCCGTGGCAGACTCCCGTGCAGAACCGTGAGAAACCGTGGCTTTGAAACCGAAGCTGTCGTCGGCATCGATGGCCTGCAGCAGGCTGAGCCATGCACCGTTGCCGATGCAGAGGTTCAGGAATCCCTTCACCACGTTGAATTTCTCCACTGCCGCGCAGTGCTCCATGAGATACTGTCCAATCTCCTGGGCCGTCTGCTCAGGACTCTTCTTTGCCGCTTTTACGAAAGGAAAAACGACTAACGTCAAGTTACCCTCAAACTCGCTCCTTGTCTTCTGCAACTGCAGCATCTTTTCCGTGGCATCCATGCCATAGAGCGCCTTCACGGCCTCGCCGGCCGCCTGGCTAATCAACATCTCGATATTCATTATTCTGGTATACCTTTATTATAATAAGCTTGTTTATAATCTCTTGATTGCGGCTGCAAAGGTACGAAAAAATCCGCGAAACCATGATGAGTTTCGCAGAAAGTTTGTACCTTTGCAGCCGATTTGGTGATTTCCCGGTGTTTCATCGGGAGAGAGAGGGAATCAGGTGAGAAGCCTGAACAGTGCCCGCTACTGTAATCTCCGTTATGAGAAGTCCACGCTGTAAGCCACTGGGAGAACAGCCCGGGAAGGCCGGCTTCTTGGAGAGAGTCAGGAAACCTGCCAGTCAAGACCATACAATGCGAAAGCCCCGGGAACAGGGTCTGGCAACGTTGCACACGATTATCGATGAAAAGAAACATGGTTCGCATGGTGATAACACTTGCACTGTGGCTGCTTGCTGCAGGCAATGCTGCTGCGCAGCAGTCTGGCAAGCTTTCTGCACAGAAGCATGCCAAGTCATCCATCCGCGACTCCGTGACCCTGACAGGGGTGACGGTGACCGGCAAGAGCCGCACACAGCGGTTGCGCGAGGGCGCACTGTCGGTCAATGCCATTGACATCCGCTCCATGATTAGCAGCATCTCGTCGATCAGCGGGCTGGTTGACCACACGGCGGGAGTCAAGATCCGCGAGGAAGGCGGCATGGGCAGCGACTTCGACCTGAGCATCAACGGCATGTCGGGCCAGTCGGTGCGCTACTTCCTTGACGGCGTGCCCTTAGACACGAAGGGTTCCGGCGTGACGCTGGCCAATCTGCCCGTCAGCCTCATCGACCATGTCGAGATCTACAAGGGCGTGGTGCCCACATGGCTAAGCAGCGACGCCCTGGGCGGTGCCGTGAACGTGGTGACCAACCGCAAGACGAGCAACTACCTCGATGCCAGCTACGGCTTCGGCTCGTTCCATACTCACAAGGCTGACTTGAACGCACAGTATGTGCTGATGAACGGTCTGACCATTCGTCCCACATTAGGCGTGAACTTCTCGAAGAACGACTACATGATGCGCGGCGTAGAGGTGTGGGACGAGGAGAAGCGCGAATATGTTGGTGCAGACCGGCGCCGTTTCCATGATGACTATCTGTCGCTGATAGGGCAGTTGGAAGTGGGCTTTACCGACAAGTGGTGGGCTGACGAGTTCTTTGGAAGCGCATCATACAATAAGGTGGACAAGGAAATACAGACGGGACAGATACAAACCAAGGTGGTGGGCGAGGCTGAACGTCGCTCTGAAGCCAGGAGCATCAGTGTCAACTACCTGAAAAACCGTTTCCTTACAGACAACCTAAGTGCCAGCCTGTCGCTGTCGCAGACCTGGGATCATTCACAGGCTGTGGACACGGCCTATCGCAAGTACAATTGGGACGGAGACTATATCAAGAGTTCGCGCAACGAGATAACCGGCCGGGCCAGGACGCTGCGCCACATCAAACGTCCGCTCACCATCGGGCGTGCCAACCTGAAATACCGCTTTAGCGACGAGCATCTGCTGGACCTGAGCTATGCCCTCAACCGTACGGGCAACAACCGTTGGGACGACGTGGACAAAACATTCGAAGCGGCCAATGACGTGCTCGCCAAGCATATCGTCGGACTGACTTACAACCAGTCGCTGCTCGACGGAAGGCTTAGCAACACGCTATTCCTGAAAGACTACGTGAACCATCTGGTCATCAATCAGACAGATATTCCCACGGTGACGGGGTCACGCGAGGTACAAGGTTCCTCGACCAGCAATGACCTTGGCGGAGGCGTCGGAATCAGGTACCAGATGATAGAGCCTCTTGCCGTCAAGGCCAGTTACGAGCATAGCGTGCGACTGCCGCTGGCTCGCGAACTGTTGGGCAACGGCACCACCATCTATGCCAACACCACGCTGGAGCCTGAGAAGAGCGACAACCTTAACTTAGGCCTCTTCGGCACGCTGAAGAATAACGACCACACGCTGTCGTACGAGGTGAACGGTTTCTTGCGCTACGTAGACAACTTCATCCAGTCGCAAGTATCGGAAAAGGAGGGCATGATGCAATATGTCAACGTGCCAGCCGTACACATCAAGGGCATAGAAGGTGAGCTGCGCTACGACTGGCAGCAGCGCCTGCAGGTTGTAGGCAACGTGACCTGGCAGGATGCCCGCGACCGTCAGGAGTTCAAGAGCGATGGCAAGCCGTCGGTGACCTACAACAACCACGTGCCCAACCGTCCCTGGTTCTATGCCTCAGCCGAAGCACGCTATCAGTTCCGCCGGCTCTTTCAGCAAACCGACCGCCTGCAACTGGGCATCGACTATCAGTGGGTACACTGGTTCTTCCTCTCCTGGGAGGGTTACGGCGCATTAGAGACCAAGGCCCGCATTCCTGAGAAGAACATCGTCGGGGCCAACATCACCTATTCCTGGCAGGGCGGCCGCTACAATGTGTCGCTCGACTGCCAGAACCTGTTCGACGCCACTGTCTATGACAACTACAAGTTGCAGAAGCCTGGCCGGGCACTGTTTGCGAAATTCAGAATATTAATACAATAATCCTTTAAAGTTTACAACAAAACAATGAAAAAGTATTTATTAAGTTTTGCAGTTCTGATGATGGGCATGTCCCTCTTCACTGCATGTTCAAGTGACGATGATGACGAAGACAAGAAGCAAGAACCCGTCATCGAGGAAGTTACACCGTATCACTTCGACCTCACCGTCACCGTAGGCAAACAGGGCGGTATGGGCCGCGATGTGACCACCATCATGCAGACCCGCGACTCGCTGAACGCCGGAGCCATGGTCGACTTCAAGAACGCCGGAACGGAAATCAATGCCGACTACACCATGGAGAGCATCGTCCGTGGCAAGTACTACTATCAGGTGCCCGTCAGCGGCGACCGTTTCGTCAAGCTGTGCTATGAGAACGGACTGATGAAGGTCGTGAAGACACAGCCGTTCAAGACCAACACCTACAGCCCCCGCCAGTATTGCCACGCCTGGACGAACGACAGCACGCTGGTCATCATGGCTACCAACGGCGACAAGAACGCCATCGTCTGGACGAAGCTCAACGCCAACGACATGACGATTACAGGCGAAGGCACCCTCGCTCTCTCATTGGAAGGCGACTGGGACTCGTTTACCACCAGCGGCATTCTGGCCTATCGTGCCAGCGACGACAAGTTCATCTATTTCTACTATCAGAAGAAGGGTTCCGGCCGTAAGGCCACCAAGGAGGAAACCTTCCATGTCGTGACCCTCAATGCCGCCACCATGGCTGTCGAGCAGAACAACCTCTGCCCCTTCCCCGCCGAGACGGCCGGTTCTGCCTACGGCGAACTGTTGCAGCAGACCACCTTCTTCGACGAGGCAGGCAACCTCTATATTGCAGCCTTCAGCGATACGGAAGTCGGTGAGGAAGGCAAGCTGCTGCGCATCAAGAAGGGTGAGTATAACATCGACGCCACCTACAACGGATTCCCCAATAGCGACGGCAAGCTGCTGACCACGCAGTATCTGGGCAACGGCAAGGTGTTCTGCTACTCCCGTCACGATGACAAAGACCTTGGCACCGCCATCGACAGCTACGCCCACTATTACAGCGTCGTCGACCTGAACACAATGACCCGTACCCGTATGAGCTTCAGTGGCACGGAGATTCCCTATAGCAGCGGCCGTTTCTCGCAGCGCTCAGCCTTTGCCGAGAAGGAGAACAAAGTCTATTTCGGTGTGAACACCGAGAGCGCCCAGCCGCAGATCTACGTCTACGACGTGGCTACGGGCAGCGTCAGCGAGGGTGTGAAGATCGCCGAGGGATACTACTTCGAGCAGATTCGCATCCTGGACGGCGACTCCTACACCGTCGTGAAATAGTGTCGCTTAGTTCCTAAACACCAGGCCGTCGCCGAACTCATCGATAACGATGGGCTTTTCGCGCGACACCTGGTCGCTTAGCAGGCGGCGCGACAGCTCGTTGAGCACGTAGTGCTGTATGGCGCGCTTCACCGGGCGGGCACCCATGTCGGGGTCGTAGCCCTCGCGGGCCAGCCAGTTCACGGCGTGGTCGGTGAACTGCAGGTCGAAGCCCTGCGGTTGCAGCATCTGCTGCACGCGGCCCAGTTGCAGGCGCACCACCTGGGCAATCTCCTGCTCGCTCAGTTGCTGGAAGGTGATGATCTCGTCGATACGGTTCAGGAACTCCGGCCTCATCGCCATGCGCAGCTGTTCGCGTGTGGCGTTCGAGGTCATGATGATGATGGTGTTCTTAAAGTCGGCTGTACGGCCCTTGTTGTCGGTCAGCCGCCCGTCGTCGAGCACCTGCAGCAGGATGTTGAACACGTCGGGGTGAGCCTTCTCAATCTCGTCGAATAGCACCACGCTGTAGGGCTTGCGGCGCACGGCCTCGGTCAGCTGGCCACCCTCGTCATAGCCCACGTATCCCGGAGGCGCACCGACCAGTCGGCTCACGGTGTGCTTCTCCTGGTACTCCGACATATCGATACGCGTCATCATCCCTTCGTCGTTGAACAGGTACTCGGCCAGTGCCTTGGCCAGTTCGGTCTTGCCCACGCCCGTGGTACCCATGAAGATGAACGAGGCAATAGGTCGCTTGGGGTCCTGCAGGCCGGCACGCGAGCGGCGCACGGCATCGCTCACGGCCTGAATGGCCTCGTCCTGACCAATGACGCGCCGGTGCAGCTCGTCCTCTAAGTGCAGCAGCTTCTCGCGCTCGCTCTGCATCATGCGGCTCACGGGTATGCCCGTCCAGCGGCTCACCACTTCGGCAATGTCGTCGGCAGTGACCTCCTCGCGCACGAGCGAGTTGCCGCCCTGTGCCGATGCCAGCTGCGCCTTTATCTGACTGATGTCGTCGTCCAGCGCCTTCAGCTTCGAGTAGCGTATCTCGGCCACACGCCCGTAGTCGCCTTCGCGCTCGGCGCGCTCGGCCTCATACTTCAGCTGCTCTATCTGCTGCTTGTCCTGCTGAATCTTGTTCACCAGCTGGCGCTCGCCTTCCCACTTGGCGCGGAACTGCGTCTCCTGCTCCTTCAGCTCGGCAATCTCCTTGTCCAACTGGGCAATCTTCGGTTCGTCGCCCTCGCGCTTGATGGCCTCGCGCTCAATCTCGAGCTGGGCCAGACGGCGGCTGATCTCGTCGAGTTCCTCGGGCACCGAGTCGCGCTCCATGCGCAGCTTGGCGGCAGCCTCGTCCATGAGGTCGATGGCCTTGTCGGGCAGGAAGCGCTCGGTGATGTAGCGCTCGGAGAGCTTCACGGCGGCAATGCAGGCATCGTCCTGTATGCGCACCTTGTGGTGATTCTCGTAGCGCTCCTTCAGACCACGCAGGATGGAGATGGCCGACAGCTCGTCGGGCTCGTCGACCATAACGGTCTGGAAGCGCCGCTCCAGGGCCTTGTCCTTCTCGAAGTATTTCTGATA
>Ga0247611_10001114_pt1 | contig 49642 bp, 71 predicted proteins | sample 177DNAGHGhighgp2_FD_192422 | JGI IMG/M metagenome (GOLD analysis project Ga0247611, IMG submission 192422) | Sheep rumen microbial communities from Palmerston North, Manawatu-Wanganui, New Zealand - 1770 DNA GHGhigh gp2 | ecosystem: Host-associated > Mammals > Digestive system > Stomach > Rumen... | reverse complement strand
CGATATGGATACCCTGTCGCAGGGCGATCCGGTGTTTGAGTTTGCCTCCATCTACAATGCCTATGTGGGATTCTTCGACCTGGACCACGAAAGTACTATGGCTTTCCAGGGATTGCCATATGATGTGACAACTTCTATCTGGAAAAAGATGTTGCCCCTCTACTTTGGAACAACTGATCCTGCTGTTCTTAAGGCTGTAGAGGACAAATCTGCCATCCTGGGATACACCAGACTTATGCGGCGTCTTATCCGCCGTAATGGATTTGATACCGAGGAAGGGCGGAATAATATTGCACATTATAAGAACGAGATAGAGACACGTCTCGATTTTATTGATACACTTATGTTTTAAGGGGAAATAGTATGGAAATTTCAAAGAAAAAAGAAGAGAGTAAACTTACACTGGGACTTTCTGGGCGGCTAGATACACTTACTGCACCACAGCTTGAGGCTGTCATTCAGAATGAGCTTGACGGTGTGACAGACCTGGTGCTTGACCTTAAGGATCTTGTATATGTTTCTTCTGCTGGACTCAGAGTATTCCTCCTTGGTCAGAAGACAATGAACAAAAAAGGCTCCATGACTCTGTGCAACGTGTGTGATGATATCAAAGAAGTACTTACAATAACCGGCTTTGCCGATATTTTCACAATAGAATAAAAACGGAAGCGGAGGGATTCGAACTACTGACTGTCCCTCCGTAAACTTAAAAATATTTACTCGCCAATAAATATATATTGTAAATATATTATAAATATAGATTTTTGAGAACTACCTTTTTACAATATTTATTCTTTTTTTGCATGAAATTTTAATGCTCGTGGTATCAAAGTGGTATCAATCTGGACACAAAAAAACCGCCCTTGCGAGCGGTTATAGAAACAAAAATCAAGGGAGCTCTAAGGCTGTTGATTTGTGATTAAAATATATATTATATGCTCCGGGCTGTCAACTGAAACACAGATGATGAAAAAAAATAAAAAACTATTGACAAAAGAACAGGCAAATTTTATAATTTTGTAAAAGAAACAAAAATTCATTTTCGGCTGACCGAAAAAGGGAGGGAAAATTGGCGGAAAGAAGGATGTTCGCCCGCTCGATTGTTCTAAGCGATGCGTTCCTTGACATGCCTGCAACGGCAAGGTGTCTCTATTTCACTCTGTCCATGTTCGCAGACGATGACGGCTTCGTCGGAAGTCCCAAGGCAATAATCAGACAATGCAATGCCTCGGAGGATGATCTCAAAGTACTATTGACCAAACGCTATGTGCTTCTCTTCAATAGTGGCGTGATTGTCATCAAGCACTGGAGAATCAACAATTATCTGCGGAACGACAGGAAGAATGATACAACATACAAAGAGGAGCTATCCACACTGGCACTTGACCAAAAGGGCGGTTATATAGAGAAGGGGGCAGCTCATCTGCCTCCGGTTCTGGAAGAGGTCAGTAAAGACACTGAATTACAAGCGCCAACCAGTTGCCTACCAAGTGCCAACCAGTTGCCTACCAACTGCCCGCATAGTATAGGTAAGGATAGTATAGTTAAGAATAGTATAGGTAAGAGAGGGGCAGCCCCTCCGCCTCCGACCCGTGAAGAGGTCAGAGCATACGTCGAAGCCATGCACTACTCATTCCCTGCAGATGATTTCTTTGAATACTACGCTTCACAGAACTGGAAGAAGGCAAACGGCCAGCCTTTATGTGACTGGAAGATGGGCTGTTCTCAATGGGAGCGCAAGGAGAAGAAGGCCAAAGGCTTGAAGGATAAGGCCAGGGGAAAAGGGGGTGAGATAGATGTTCGATTCTGAAATGAAATCAAAACCCATATCCTCGCTTCATTTCAATATCAACAAAGTAATATCAGACGAGGAGATGGAGGCGGCAGAACGGCGGGAAAGGGAAGCTATGAAGCTTGCCAGATTCAAGAGGAGCGGTGTTGGTGAGCGGTACTGGAATCTCTCGCTTGAGGATTATAAGACGGAGACACAGGAGTCAAAGGCGGTGTATAACACGGTCTGCGAGTTCATCCGTGACATCAAGACCGGAATCACAAGGTCGCTCTGGCTTACAGGTGCGAGTGGTACTGGCAAGACCATGCTTGCTGCGATGATCATCAAGGAATGCGGCGGGTGTTACCGAAAAAGTTATCAGCTTGTCAATGAGGCAAGGAGGGCGGACAGCTACAATTCCAGCGAGGACAAGAACGGCATGATAAACCGATATGCCGGATACCGGCTTCTGGTGATAGATGAAGTCGGCAAAGATACTGGAAGGGCTGACGAGGAGTGGAATATTCTGTGGCAAATCATAAATGAGAGGTACGAGAATATGCTTCCGATTGTAATAGTAAGCAATCTTGCAAAGAGCGAGCTTGCCGGGTACTTTGGGCAGCATATCGTTGACAGGTTCGTCGAGAACGGTAAGACAGTCGAGTTCACCGGCGAGAGTTACCGGCCGAACCTTCGGACTTTTTGAAGGAGTAGAAAGTGAGTAAAAAACTTGCGACAGAATTGGTGAAGCGGCTCATTGAGCGTGGAGAGATCTTCGCCGCAGAGCTTGTGTGTATTGATTATGACTTGAAAAGGGAGGGGTTCAAGTGGCCAGAGGAGAAGAAGTAAGAAAAGATGACGTGAATCAAATTGCAGTGGAAGGCTGTATCCAGGATCTGGAACGGACAATCAGACAGATGTTCAAGATCCGCAGGGAGTTGAAGCGTGTGCTTGCTAACCCTAACGGCTGGAAGTGGAAGAGCGTCGCATACGCATCCAAACACGTGGGGCTTTCACGGCCTACGCTGTACAATGCAGTGAATGACGGGAAGTTGAGGAGCACTGACGTGCTCGGAAAACTATTTGTCGACCAGAAGCAGCTTGAGGATATGTTCGGCTGCTTAGAGGGTTGAGATGAGGGACTGCCCGGGTACCCTTAAAAATTTCCGGTGTTTTTGTCTAAAAACTATTGACCAAAATGCCGATATAATGCTATGATGGCATCAGAAACAAAAATCATTTTCGGTCAACCGAAAAAAGGAGCAAACAATGAATGTATGGGAAAAATTGAATCTTGCCCGTATCAAGATGATGCAGCAGGGCATCAAAGAGACAGGCAAGGGGGCTGTTGGAAACACCTTTTTTGAGCTGGAAGAAATTCTGCCGGCCAGCAACAGGATCTGTGCAGAGATCAAAGCAACTATTTACTGTATCTTCTCAAACGAAAAGGGCATCCTATTCTTTGTGGACTGCGAGAAGCCGGAAGATATGATTATTTTTGAGCTTCCTATGAGGAGCGCAAAACTCCCAAACTGCCATGATGTCCAGAACCTGGGTGCGGCTCAAACTTATCTCAAGCGGTACCTTTATTGCAACTGTTACGAACTTTCCGAAAAGGAGATTCTTGACAAGGGCATGTTGCCACCAGCCATAGACACTGACGGGCTCACCGAGGAAGAGAAGAAGCTGGAGAAGCTCTTGAGGGACAATGAGCAGGTTCTCGGAAAAGGTAAGATTGGCAGCCCTTATGCGACAGCTATGCAGGTGCTGGTAGATGGCGGCGACGTCCAGGCTATGATAGATAGAACCGAGGACTACCTCAAGAGGAAGAAGGAGGCGAAGCATGAGCCGGAACGGAAAGATGCCTGACCTCATGTCAAAGGTGATGCTGGTTGTGTGCCTCACTGTAATGGTGCTGGTGTGCGGATATAAGATGGGATACAAGGCCGGGGTAAAGGCGGAAACCGACAAGCCCCGGTATGAGATCGGTTACAGGTGGAACGCCGAGACCGGCTGGTATGACAAGCTGGACTGGGTTCCTATGAATAAAAACTATTGATAAAGGAGTGTAATATGACTATAACAAATAAACTTGGTCTGCCCGAGGGGTTCGTCCGGGCATGCGAGACAAGCCAGCACAACGAGCCGGGGAGCCTTTCGGCAACAACCCTGCTCAAGGGTATAAAGGAAATCGTCCTCACCAAACGGCACTGGGAGGAGCTTGAAGATGACGTGGCAAACAGAGTGTGGGCTATATGGGGAAGTGCGGTTCACGCAATCCTGGAGATAGAGACCCCGGACACCTTCGTGGAGGAGAGTGTATCTGCCGACGTGAACGGAATCAAAGTCACCGGGCGGATGGACTGTTACGACCCGAAGAATGAAATCCTCTACGATTACAAGACCGCAAGCGTGTGGAAGGTAATGTACCGGGAGTTCGATGACTGGAAGAAGCAGGGGCTTATCTACGCATGGCTTCTCAAACAGAGCGGATTCGGTGTCAAGAAGTGCAGATTTATTGCGATGCTCAAAGACCACAGCAAGAGCAAGGCCAAATATGACAAGACCTACCCACAGGCGCCTACCTTTGTATATGAGTTCGATGTGACAGAAAAGGATCTGGCCGAGATTGGAGAGTTCATCCAGAACAAGGTGGGTTTTTACAAGCTCTATGACCTGGCGGAAGATGACGCAATCCCTCCATGCACAGAGGCCGAGCGGTGGGCAAAGCCTACAACCTGGGCGGTGATGAAGCCGGGAAGAAAGGCTGCTGTCCGGCTCTGCGACACAAAGGCTGACGCCGAGAACATGGCAAGCCTGACGCCTGGGCTTTATGTGGAGGAGCGAAAGGGTACCGACGGCAAATGCCCCGAGTACTGTTCATGCTGCGAGTTCTGCCATTACTGGAAGAGCAAATACGGAAGCATAGCGTAAGGAGACAACCATGAGTGATATTAACGGCGTATTCATAGGCGGACGGATAACATCCGACAGCGCATATTCTGTGACAACAGGAGGAACCGGAGTCGTAAAGTTCTGCATCGCCACCAACAGGGCGGTGAAACAGCAGGACGGGCAGTGGGTCGAGCTTGTGAGCTACTTCAACTGTGTGTTCTTCGGTAAGGGTGCGGAGAATCTCTCCCGGTATCTCCTCAAGGGCAAAGGGGTGTCAATCAAAGGCACTCTCCGGCAGGACAGATGGGAGAAGGACGGGAAGCATTTCAGCAAGGTCTATATCGTGGTTGACGAGATCCACCTGGAGAACAGCGGACAGAGCTCCGCATCTGCGGGATCTTCTCCGGCTCCAGCCCCTGTACGTTCACAGGCGCAGCTTGAGGCGGATGCAGAGCACTTTGTGGACGATGGAATCCCGTTCTGATGGGGGAGCAATGAGACAACGGATGCCGGACCGGGAGGTCAAGGAGCGCATGGATTACGCCCGGAGCACGGGGTGGGACTATGGGCTATGTGCCAAGCAGTGGGGAATAACCCGTGGTGGTGTGATTATGTTCCTCAATAAGCAGCAGGAGTACCGCAACAGGCTGGCACCTCCGTCAGAGTTCCAGCAGGACGAAGGGGGCAAGCCGGTCTATGAGAACCAGCCGCTCTTCGACCTGCAGGTTCTGACCAAGGAGGAGTGGTGCAAGAAATGGGATGTCCCACTGTGGGACTACGAAAAGCACCTGCGGAAATATGAGAGGCAGTGTGGCGAGAAGCTGGCGACCCCAGAGCGACGGGAACAGTGGATGCGTGAATACTGGGCTAATTTGGGCTGAAAGCCGGGAGGGAAGATGAAGCTCCAGAAAATAAAAATGATTGTAATGTCATGTCTGACAAGCAAGCCGGTCACAAGAAACTCTGACCGGATCCTGTATAACGAGGTATGCACCGGGCTGGGATTCGACACCAGGTCAATGAGTGCGTGGGATATGCTGCATAATCCTAAGATGCCGAGCACCGAGAGCGTGCGGAGGGCAAGGCAGAAGATACAGGCCGAGTTCCCGGAGCTTCGGGCGTGCGAGCCAGTGGAGAACATGAGGATGCAGCTTGAGAGCGAGTATCGTGAGTTTGCTGTAAGCGGTTGACGGGAGGAGGGAGAGCAATGAATGATCTGAACTCCGTTATAATAACCGGACGGGCTGTTACGGACTGGCCTAAAGGCAATTACATGCTTGTGGTTGTTCACAAGTGCTGGAAAGAAAATGGGAAGATGCAGGCGAAGAACATAGCTGTTCCGGTTCTTATCAAGGGAGAGAATCTGATGAAAACGGCCAAAAACATTAAGGATGGAACCCAGGTGCGGGTTGTCGGGAAGCTTGATTTTGACGAGTTTTTTCTGTTCCTTGATGCCGAACATCTGGAGGTCAAGCTATGACTAAATCAGAGAAGGAGGTAAGGGCATGAAGATTCTGGTCAAGCATCGGGGCGGCCTTTCATTTGATTACCCTGTCGGCTCTGTGGGCGAGCGGCTGGACAAGCTGCTGGCGAAGTGCGACACCTCCGCCGACGGCTATGTGGTGCTGGATATATCTTTCCCATACCGCCAGAGGACAACAGGGGAGCGGTCACAGAACAACCTGCTTCACTTCCTCATTGCCGAGATAGCCAAGGCGACAGGCAACGACATTACAGATGTGAAAGATGGAATCAAGGAGCGGGCAATCAAGAGGGGCTATCCGTACCATGTGAACCGGCTGACCAATGCAATCAAGCCGTACTCGACTACAATGATTGACACGGTGCAGTGCTCCATGTTGATAGAGGAGTGTTACCAGCTCATATCGGAGTACGGAATAATCCTTCCGCCTAATCCATACGACGGGGAGGTTGCTGAATGACCGGACGGCAGAAGGAACAGAGGATAAATGCCGGGTGTGACGGAATATGCCCGGTTTGTGGCGGACATATCGACAGGTACGGGACAAGACAGTTTGCACACAAGATAGCGGATACTGTGACGAACAGGAGGAAGTGGGGCTGGATGATAATTGACCATCCGCTCAACGGTCAGTATGTGTGCTCCCTGAAATGCAACGACGCCTGCAACATCGGATTCAATCCGGGGGCGATTCTGGACTTGATAGCGGAGATCGTGGAGTATGAAAGACGCAGAGGGTGAATATATCCGGTGCAGGGTGACCGGAAAGGTATGCTATACCCAGAAGGAGGCAGCGAGTGTGATAGCGGTAAGTCGGGGCGGTCACCGGAGCAGGCACTATTACAACCGGGGGAACCATATCCCCAAGCGGATGTACTTCTGCCGACACTGCCAGCGATACCACCTTACCAGCAGGAAGAAACCGAAGAAATGTTACAAGGACATCAATTCTTTTTCAGAAAACTATTGACAAAATTATTTTAAAATAGTAAACTGGTTCCAGAAACAAAAATCAATTTTCGGTTGACCGAAAAAAAGGAGCGTTGTATGTTTACAAAGATCAAATGGCATGATCTTACACAGAACCCAGAAGACAGACCAAAGAGAACCGGTGACGATTTCCTCTGTATAACAGAAACAGGGCACCTCCATGTCCTTACTTATTACGATGGGTTCAACTGTTTACCAAACAGCAAGGAGCACGAGATCCGTGTGTTTATGTGGGCTGACCTCAAGAACACCCGCAGTCGTTTACTCACTGGCAATGTACTCGCAGCGGTACAGGAGGCCATGGCATGACCAGACTTTTGGTTAATATCAGCGACGAGCATATTGATTGCCTCCGTGACGTTGCCCGGCAGCATAACCTTGCCACTTGTGAGGTTTCTCGGGAAATAATTGAGGGTTTTCTGGACGAGCTTATCGTTCCGGTGATGATTGTCGAGCCGTCGGTGGAAGGAAAGGCTTGCGCCAACTGTGGCAAGCTGTTCATGGGTATAAAAGTGGTTCCTGGAAAAGTCACAGGGGATGTTGCAGAGCCAAAGTGTCAGGAAGGCCGTCCCCTTGGGTATGCTCTTGAGCTTACCAAGTGCCCGCTATGGATTCCGGGGGCGAAGAAATGAGTTACAAAGACAACAAACTTCTGGAGAAGGGCACCTATAAAGGAGTCCCTTTCTATATCATCGAGACAAGTATGGGCTGGCCTTGTTCTTATATTGATGTGAGCAAGGTTGATGGTTTTGAATTTGACTTGAGCTGTGACAATAACGAGATCTGTTGTCATGGTGGCTGCACCTATGCAGATTATAAATTGAAAGTCGGCGATGAGGTTTTCTTTGGTAACATAGTGGGCTGGGATTATGCCCATTGGGGCGACTGGGTGCCTTATTTGAAAGACAGCAGTGGTCACAAATGGACACTCGACGAGCTTAGAGCCGAAGTAATTGAGGTTATTGACGACCTGCTGGAAAGGGAGGCGTAAGCTATGGCTTCCCGGAAATTACAGATTGTCGACATGTTCTGCGGCGGTGGCGGTGAATCCACTGGGCTGGTACAGGCCGCCGCTTCTGCAGGATATGACGTCGACCTCATGGCGATAAACCATTGGGAGCGTGCGATAGAGACACATGCCGCCAATTATCCGGCAGCGGAGCATATCTGCGAGAGCGTGGAGCATCTTGATCCGACAAAGGTGGTGCCGGGCGGTAAGCTTGACCTGCTATGGGCTTCCCCGGAGTGCACCCACCACAGCAACGCAAGGGGTGGACGTCCCCGGAGCGACCAGTCACGGGCGACCGCATGGGAGATCCTCAAATGGCTTGGGGAGCTCTATGTGGAGCGGGTGATAATTGAGAACGTGCCGGAGTTCACCACATGGGGAGCCCTGGATGAGAACGGCAGGCCGATAGAGCGGGAGAAGGGCAAGACCTTCCGTGCATTCATACAGGGGCTTAGGTCGCTGGGGTACAGCGTGGACTGGAAGGTGCTCTGTGCTGCTGACTACGGGGAGGCTACAACCAGAAGGAGGCTGTTCATCCAGGCAGTCAAGGGGCGGAAGCGGATTCTGTGGCCGGAGTTCACCAACATGGAGGCGGAGGACAATGTATTCCATCTGCCGAAATGGAGGGCGGCCGCCGAGATCATTGACTGGTCTATCCCCTGTGTGCCGATTTCAGAACGGTCAAAACCGCTGGCACCTGCGACCCTGCGGCGCATTGAGTACGGAATAAAGAAGTACTGGGGCGACCATGCGGAGCCGTTCCTGGCTATACTGCGTGGCACAAGCAAAGTTGCGAGCCTGGACAAGCCTCTCTCCACCATATCAACAACAGGAGCACATCATTCTCTGATAGTTCCATTCTTGGCAAGGTACAACGGTGGCGACGGACGGGTTCACCCGGTAACAGACCCGGTGCCCACTCTGGATACATCCAACCGCTACGGGCTTGTCGCTCCCTTCTGCATGGCAATAGGGCAGACCTCTGCAAGAGACAGGAGCCGGAGTCTGGCAGAGCCGCTTTCAACCATCTGCACAAAGCAGGAGCACTGTCTTGTAAGTCCGCTTCTCCTCGGGCAGCAGTCCGGAGCTAAAGGCAGACCGATAGACAAGCCGTGCCCTACCATTGCCACAGCCGGGGCAATAAGCCTGCTTACTCCGTTTGTGACCGAGTACTACGGCAACGGCAAGGCGAGAAGCGTGAGAGAGCCCCTTCCGACAGTGACCACCAAGGACAGATTCGGGGTGACAGTTCCGGGCGTGTTCGACATCGGCTTCCGGATGCTCCAGCCTTCCGAGCTGGCAGCTGCGACAGGATTCCCTGCCGGGTACAAGTTCACAGGGACAAAATGCGAGGTCGTGAAGCAGATAGGCAATGCCGTACCACCGGGATTCGCAAGAGCTATGCTCGGCAAGATCCTGGAGGGTGCTGTATGACACAGTATTGCCGGTATTGTGTTCATTTTGTCACAGGCAACGGAAACTGGTGCTCTGAATTTCAAAATTCACCGAGCGACGAGTTTGCCAAGCGACCGAACCATTGCAGGCGGTTTAAGTTCTGCAAGCTGGATGCGTTCGACCCCGACAGGATATATAAGCCGAGGGTGCCGAAGAAGCAGGAACCAGAACCGGAGCCGAAGTATGTTGGTGATTTATTCGGAGGACAGGGATGAAGCTGGTGTTGGATGCGACTTGTGGTTCTAAGATGATTTGGTTTAATGCTGAAAACCCGTTGGCTCTTTTCGTCGACAACAGGGAAGTTGATAACAGAAAGATATATGACGGCAAGGACGGCAAACGGTATTTGACAGTAAAGCCGGATGTGGTTGCTGATTTTAAGCATCTGCCGTTTGAATCCGAGAGTTTCTACCTTGTCGTATTTGACCCTCCGCACCTTATAAGCGGAGGTGATAATGGCTGGCAGGTGCAGAAATACGGGCGACTACCCAAGAATTGGGAAGCCGAGCTGCGGGCAGGATTTGCGGAGTGCATGAGGGTGCTGAAAACGTTTGGGACACTTGTCTTCAAATGGAGTGAAGTGCAGATTCCCGTATCTAAGGTCATAGAAACGGTCGGGGGGGGGGAGTACTTTCCTCTGTTCGGTAATAAATGCGGGAAGCAGGGAAAGACACATTGGCTGTGTTACATAAAGGAGCGGTGATGTCGACAAGCGTTGTTTACAACATGGACTGTATGGAATATATGCGGACTCTGCCGAACAAGGCATTTGACCTTGCTATAGTAGATCCGCCGTATGGAGGCGGATCGAGAGAGAGAGAGAGAGAGAGAGAGAGAGAGAATTGTGCGGCGGCGGAGCAAGCTGGGAGCATAAGTCAAGGTCGAGGTTCGGAGGCAGGTTTAACAAGTACCATATTGGTAGCAAGGACGGGCGGAACATGGGCGGCAAAGTACAGCCACCAAGGGGGTGCCTTTAACAAGGAGCAAGGTGACATTCGGCATTGGGATATAGCACCGCCAAAGGAATATCTTCAGGAACTGGCAAGAGTAAGCATTAACCAGATTATCTGGGGGGCTAACTACTTCAATATGCCGCCGACCCGTTGTTTTGTGATATGGAGAAAGCTGACCATAAGCGAGAACTTCTCTATGGCTATGGCAGAATATGCGTGGACTTCATTCAACGGTAACGCAAAGGTGTTTGAGTGTACTCCACAAGGGACACAGGCAGAGCCGAGAATCCACCCTACACAGAAACCTGTAGCCCTGTATAAGTGGCTGTTGGCTAAATTTGCCAAACCGGGGGACAAGATATTGGACACCCACGTAGGGAGCGGAAGCAGCAGAATAGCCTGCGACGAGATGGGCTTTGAGTTCGTGGGGTGCGAGATAGACAAGGTGTACTGGGAGTTGCAGGAGAAGCGGTACTCCGAGTGGAAGAAGGGAGCCGGAAGCCAGCTCCAGTTTGATTTTGAATAAGTCGGTTTTTCCGACAGGTTGAGTTGTTCGGAATTTCCGAACAGTTGGAGAGCGTAAGTCTGTAAGAAAAAAATATCAATTGCGTGACCTCACGAAAATGATTGATAAGGAGTAAGAGTGGAGAAGAAAAATGGGACTGACAATGAGATGCAATGATATGGAATTAACAATGGGGTATATCCATTTTAAGTTGTTAAGGGACAAAATTGCTGAAAAAGTAGGGGAGGAATATTTTAAGTTGTATACCGAGCCTTATGAAACAAATGCGTGGCTTTTTGTTGGTGAGAAAAGAAAGGCATATTTTGATGACAATGCAAAACGTCAGCTTGCATTAAATAAGAGGCTTAAAGTTCCGAAGTTGTTTCAATGGTTTATGTGGGCTTGTGATTTGGAAGGCAAGTGTACATCAAGACAATCTGCAATTGTTTTAAGGTATGCCGAAAAGATTCAAGGTAATGATTTGAACATAAGACTTGGGTATGTGTACGATGAAGCAGCGACTGTTAAATATTTTATTGAAATGTTGAAGGAATCTGTTAAAACAAAAACTGCAATTACATGGAATTAATAGGAGGAAGCATGACAGAGAAGCTGAAACCCTGTCCATTCTGTGGTGGCGAGGCCCTGCTGAAAGATGACCTTGAATATTTTGGAGCAAAGGTAATTTGCCTTGAATGTGGTGCAACTAAAGTGCTTTATGACTTCAGCAAAGAAAATTCAATCAAGGGTGTGATTAAAGAATGGAACAGGAGAGCAGAATGAATGTTGTTGGATTTGTGGATGCTGTCCGCAGAATGAGGGCGGCACAGAAGCAATACTTCAAGACTAAAGACTATGCTTCACTATGCGAGGCAAAGAAACTGGAAGCAGAAGTTGACAAGCTGCTGAAAAGCGTAGAGCCAGACGAGCAGCTAAAGCTGGATTTTTAGGAGGTAACAGGTGAGCCTGCAGGAGGTAATAAATTTGGTGTTTAACGGCTTCTTTTGTATGATTGTCGGAATCTGCGGATATTACTTGGGCAAGAATGAGGCTTACACGTTTATGGATGATGTCTTCAAAGAGCTGTTGGGTGTTTTAATCAGCCAAAAGAAACAGCCGGAGCGGAGACAGCGTTGCATGATGTGTAAGCGTCCTTTTATATCCAAGGAGGATGCACAGAATCCTGATCTTGCCCATTGTAATGTGTGCGTAAGATGCGAGGGCATGTCAGATATATGCGAGGATTGTGCTGTCTGGTGTGAACAGTACAGGTCAAAGACTTTTATGGAGAATTTAGATAGAGAAAGGAGAAATAAATGAAATTTGACAAAAGTAGAGTATTCACAGCGGTAAACGCAAATGAGCTGAAACCAGGTGACAAGGTGATAGTGAGTGACACAATGTCTATGCTTACACTTTTAGTTAGAGAAACCACAGACAGCATGGAATTGGCAACACTTAAAAAGGTGCATTTAGATAATGAAGTGGCAAGATTTGAAACATCAACAGGAAACTGGTGTCTTGCCTACCTTGTGGAGAGGAAGGAGAACTGCACTAACTGTGATTGTTGTGTCTGTGCTGAACGGAACTGGGCAACTGATTTAGGGAATGAACGCATATATTGCTGCCCGAGATACAAGCCAAAGACCGAGAAGAAGCCAGATTGCCCTACCTGTAAGAATAGGGAGGAGTGCGACATTGTATTAGGCAAGAACAGTGACAGAACTGGTTGCGAGGAATGGGAAGCCGAGAAGCACTACCGACCATTCGCTAATACAGACGAACTGGTAAAGGTGTGGAATGCGAAGATAGGTATGCCACGGTGTCTGCAAACTGATGGTGCTTTGACAAAGCCATATATTTGGGTGCAGAGACTGGATAAATCAACTGGTGTATCTCAACATCTGATTACGAGCCTGAATGTTCCAATTTTAAAGAATGAGCTATGGACTAATGGTGTCTCTGTTGAAGGTACATCTATTACCCTTGAAGCATTATTTAGATGTTATGAATTTCTTGACGGCTCGCCATGCGGTGTAGAGGTCAAAGAATGAGGGAGATACTTTTCCGAGGCAAGGATAAAGAAAGTGGGGAATGGGTATTTGGCAATTATGTCCATCTTACAGATATTGAAGGGAAAGCAGCAGACCAACACCGCATATACAAGAGGATTTCGGAAACGGAATTAGCAGGATTAGAGGGATGTGGCAGGATATTTTATCCCGATTATCACATAGTAGATCCAGAAACTGTCGGACAGTTTACAGGCTTAGAGGATAAGAACGGAAAGGAAATATTTGAGGGTGACATTCTTACTTGCACCATTCTAAAAAAAAGGGTTGAGACAGGTGTTGTTGGCTTTAAGTGGAGTAGCTATGTTTTGTCGCCTCAAGGTTATTGCCTTGTTAATGTTTCGGGTGTTCATGGAGAGATTGTCGGCAACATCTACGACAACAAGGAGCTGTGTAAAAAGCAATGAAAGCGTGGATTTTTCAAAATGATGAAGGGTTCGGCTTTGTCATATTCGCCGAAACCAGAAACGAAGCCCGGCTGTATGTTCTGAATCAGGACTATGCCGACGGCTATGAGTACATAGAGGTCAAGGTAAGACGCTGGAAAGAGGCCGACAAATATTGGAACGGTAAGGATTGGGAGATGGACTGGGACAACCCGGAACACCGCAGATTCTTATGCGAGCGTGGCTGGACGTGCATCGAGGATTACGAGGATGATTGCGAAACCTGTGCAGGCAGGGAGTTCTGTTACAGGTGGCAGAAAAATAACCAAGGAGGAGAAAATGCCAGATTGGAAGTATCCAGAGAGGGGTGAATACCCACAGGAAAGGGACATGAATGTGTCCGACAGATGCGTTATTGCAGAGGTTGGTTGTCCATATGTGCAGGTGGGCTACTATGACTTTGGTTTGCAACAGTGGTTCAAGGACGGGTTTTCTTATCCCGTGCCTGTGTACGCATGGCACTATGACAAGCCGCCGAGGGTAGAAGCGTGAGGATAGGCCAGTGGGAGGATTTAGGAACTTTACCTAATTATCCTCATGATGGAATCAACTGTTACCACAGTTATCGGTGCATATTCTGTGGCTGCCTGCATAGGGTTAAGGTTTGCGATGACGGTAAAGCGTTAGCCGCCAACTTTTGCCCTAACTGTGGGCAGGATATGAGGGAGAAAAAATAAGGGATTCATTACGGAGGAATGGAATGCCAAAAGTCATTGATAGAGACAGAGCCGGGTTTGGCTTAAAGAACATGGATTTACAGAGGAGTCTCGATGAGCAAACAATATCCAGATGACCTTAAACCTTGCCCTTTTTGTGGTGAAAAAGTATACGAGGATAGTTGCGACAGACTGATACAGATAGGGTGTGATAAATGTGATTATCACATGCACTTCCCCGGTTTGGTACAGTCTGAAATCAAGACACCTGTGGTTGCGAGTTATTACAAAGGAGAGCCAGCAGAATGGTATGACAAAGATGCTCACGAAAAAGCTCATAAAAAGTGGAACAGGAGAGTAAATAATGAGTTGTCAATTTGACTTAGAATCGCTGGGACAGCTTCGTGAAGATTGTTTTAATCCGACGAACCTTATGGAACGAGAGATACCTGTTAAAGATTTGAAGCCATGCCCTTTTTGCGGCAAGCAGGTCAAGATGGATATTAATGCTTGGGGAGACAGTTACACGGCGTCCGTTCATTGTAAGAACTGCGGTGCGACACAATCTTGTTATACCGATAAGAGTATAAATAAGGCAAAACTAAGGGCTGTCGTTGCGTGGAACAGGAGGAGTTATGCCTGATAAATTGAAACCCTGCAAGTGCGGAGCAATGCCTTGGGTGAGAAAGAGTAAATCTTATAGTTACGAAGAACTGATGAGAAAAGAGAATGTTAAGGGACATTTTATGTGGTGGGTTGATTGCTTGAGTTGTGGTAGATTGCTAAGCAATAGATATAACAGTAAAGCCGAGGCTATTGAAGCGTGGAATAAGGATGTGAGCAATTTATGAAAATAAATACACAACTTCGTGATTTGATATTTAGGATTTTGTTCAAGCGGCAGGAAGATAAGAGCTCGTTTTATATCAAGGCAGGGGCAATATGGGTATTCGTTGATTGCGGACGGATAGATGGGGCTATTGGAATCAAGGATGACAAGACCGAATGGGTTGGAGGCAGAGTGGCTGCAGCTAATAGACTGGCGATTATGAACGTGGATATAGACAGCTTAATAGAGGCTGGAAAAGAGGATAATTTTGACTCTTACAATAAAATATCGAGGTTGAAAAGCTTGATGGTGTCCAGGGCATCGGTTGAGCAGAATAGGAGGATATAATGTTTTCGGAAAAGACAGAAACATTGATCAAGCAGGCTGTTGATGCAGAGTTTGATAACGCAAAAAAGAATTGGGGCGATTCGTATCACTCCGAGCACGAAGCCTACGCTGTGTTGCTTGAGGAAGTGGAAGAGGTGAAGAGGGAGTATAAGAACCTCAAGCGGATATTGAAGCATATCTGGGCAATGACAAAAGGAACAGAGGGGAAAGACCGGAGAATGATTGAGGGTATGGTGGCAGTGGCTACAAATCTTGCGAAGGAGGCGTGCCAGGTTGCGGCGGTCTGCCGGAAGATAGAGGGAAGCCGTAAGACGCTGGGAGATGTGCGATGAGCGATATAGGAGTAAGTATGGACAAAGACAAGAAAGGGTTTGCGATGGTAATCAGGGTGAGGGTGAGCGAGAACTCAAAGCGAAAGCTGGTGGAGGAATCAAGCAGGACTGGAAAGCCTGTCCGGGAGATAGCGGAGGTTCTGCTTGAGGAGCTCTGCAGTGGGAGGATTCTTGCGTCAATGAAACGGGAGATCTCCAAGATGCGGTGCTGTGGAAACTGCAAGCACAGGGGAGAAGAGGAACGTTGCGGTAAATGCGAGGGTGTGAAGCTTGAGGGCTGGGAGCTCAACGAGAGCCTCCTGGGGCGCAAGGAAAAGTAATTGTTGCCTTTGTAATAGTTTTATGTTAAGATTGAGATGGAGTGACGTATGGGAACAAGGTGGAGCAGTATAGACTGGCTGCACGTGACAATATGGGCGAAGGACAGCGAGTGGGAACGCCTTAAATATCTTTCCGCCGCCAGCGAGAGCCTTTCAAGCTGGCTTGTGGACACGGTGCTTGACTTCAAGGGCACACCTGTGAAGCGGAAGAAGATAAGGGGTGAGGTCGGCAAGGTTCGGCCGCTCTGTGTCGATGCGGCGAAGTGGAGAATAATCAAGGACAGGGCGGATATTGCGGGCTTAAAAATAAGCCAGTATGTGCTTGCCTGCTGTCTTGACCAATAATTTCGGTTGACCGAACAAGGAGGAGCAAAGCTCAGTAAGCCACGAAAATGCGACTTATGTAAGGTTTAAGGGTGTATGGAAGTTCTGCCGTGACGTGATAAGCGGCAGCGATGCTGTCAAGAGCCATGCCATGGACTATATCCCCATGGGAAAGATAGACCCGGTGGAGTACAAGGCCATGATCCAGCGGGGAGAGTTCTTCCCTGCGACAAGCAGGACAGCAGAAGGCATACACGGGCTGATTTTCTCAAAGAAGCCCGGGACAAGCGGGCTGGACAAGATGGACGCCTACCTTGCCAATATAGACGGCAAGGGAAGCACTCTCTTCAAATTTCTTTCAGATTCAACATGGGAACTCATGCAGGTAGGCTGGGGCGGTATCCTTGTCGATGCACCGGACACAAGCGGCGGTTCGCAGCTTGATGCGGAGAAACAGGAGAAGCTTCCGTACTGTGCTTATTACAAGGCCGAGGACATCATCAACGTGAAGACCAAGCTTGTTGGACGGAAGAAGGTGCTGACCATGGTTGTGCTCCGGGAGTTCACACAGAAGGAGACCGAGGACAGGTTCATAGAAGAAACCGAGGAGAGATACAGGGTGCTGGAGCTTGACGAGCGAGGCGAGTATCATAACAGCCTGTGTGACAAGGACGGGTCAGTCCTTTCCGACATATACCCAAAGAAGGCTGGACAGAATCTTGATTATATTCCTTTCTTTTTCAAGGATTTTGAACCGCAGAAGCCTATGTTCAAGGATCTGGCCGATGTGAATATCGGGCATTTCCGGCTCTCGGTAGACCACAGGAACGGGCTTCACTGGACAGCCGTGCCTACACCCTATGTGCTGGGATATGTCCCGGAGAAGAAGCTTGTCAAGAAAGCTGATGGTTCTTTGGAGGAGAAGGCGCAGGATCCGGTTGTGCTCGGCGGCAGCAAAGTCATGTACTTCCCGCAGGGAACAACAGCATTCAATTATCTTGAGTTCTCCGGCAGTGGACTTTCGCAGATAGTGACAGCCATGGACGGGGCGGAGGAGAGGATGGCGATTCTCGGTGCCCGGATAATTTCTGCGGAGAAGAAGGGCGTGGAGTCTGCGGAGACCGCAAGGATACACAGGGCAGGTGAGAACTCTGTCGTCGCCGCTTTCGCAAATGAGTGCTCCGATTTCTTCTCCCGGGCGCTGACAGAGTACATCGGCTGGTGTAACAACGGCGTGCTCCCAGAAGAGGGAATCCGTGTCGACCTGAACACAGACTTTGACCTTGCCAAGATGGACAGTTCCGAGCTTGCGGCTCTCATATCCTGCTGGCAGGACGGAGGAATATCCAAGAAGGTGCTTTTCGACAACCTCAAGGAAGGCGAGATAATCCCGGCTGACAAGACATTCGAGGAGATGGAGCAGGAGATCCAGGAGGAGATTCCTAAGATATGATAAGCCAGTTTGACAGCAGACAGCTTGTCCACCAGCTTGCCCTTGAGCGGAAGATGAACGGCATAATCAGGCAGTGCATTGCCGATATGGACAATGCGGATGGGCTGATTGCCGAGTTCATACAGAAGTCCGAGGGGGTATATACCAAGAAGCGGTACGGCCAGATACGCTCTTTCATCAAGGAGCGTGCCGGGGAGCTGGGAAAGGCTGTCAAGGCCGACACCTCGCAGGAGGAGTTCATAAAGTACGAGCTGGAGGAGCAACAGAACCTCTGGAACAAGCAGCTTGCGGGAAGCGGACTGAACATGAAGTTCCCGACGCTGCAGCAGGCGGTCACCACTGCTACCTTCGGCCAGTACACAGCCTCAAGCAACTTTGCAAACTACCTCGACAGTCTGGCTGACCAGTACTTCAACGTCTGGGACAGCAACGTCCGGGGCGGGTATCTCTCGGGAATCACCACCAAGGAGATAGTGCGGAAGGTGCTGGGGAAGGGTGCCTCATCGGCAAAGGTGAGGGAGCACGGGGCGATGCACGCACTCCGTGTGTCCGTAGAGAGGAACACCCGCACGGCACTGCAGGCGATGGCCTGTGAGACAAGGAAGCTGATATACGAGAAGAACGAGGAGCTCTTCGACGGGTATAAGTGGCTTTCCACACTCGACCTTAGAACCTGCAAAGACTGTGGCTCCCTTGACGGGGAGATAAGGGAGCATCTGGAGGATTTCCCACAGCTTCCGCTCCATTACAACTGCAGGTGCATCATAATTCCGGTGCTTAAGGATTACGGAGAGCTGGACGATGACACGAGGGCGAGCATGTTCGGGGAGACCGGGGCGGCGACCTATGAGGAATGGATAGAGACCCTCGACCCGGAGACAAGAGCACTTGCCGGGGTATAAAACTATTGACAAAATTATTTACAAGGGGTAAATTGGATATATGACAGGGAACACCGTGAGAATCACATGCAAGACCAGGGAGAAGCTCCGGCTGGAAGATCTCACGGAGTTCCAGGGCGGCTTGAAGAAGCGGGATGACGCAGACATCAACAAGATAGTGAGCTCCATCCGCAGGTTCGGCTTCTCTTTTCCCTTCTTCGTGTGGAAGCACCGGGGCTTGAACCACGTCCTTGACGGACACGGCAGACTGCTTGCGCTTAGAAAGCTTGACGAGCTGGGATTCAGGGTGCCACCGCTTCCGGTGGTGTTCGTGACCTGCAGGACAGAGCGGGACGCACGGGATCTGCTTCTCCGGCTCAACAGCCAGTATGGGCGGATGACTGCCGAGAGCGTCATGGAGTTCATCGGGGACTTTGACATAGAGACCTCGGAGCTTGAGCTTCCGGGCGGTACGATTGATTTCGGGGAGGCAGAGGAGAAGCCGGATGTCACGGACGGGGAGAATGAAAGCGGAGAGCAGCAGCGGAGCCTGCACGAGATAATATGCCCGTGCTGTGGCCGAGCGGTTGTTGTTGACAGTGGTTTCCATGTGGTGGAGTAGGTATGGCGTTCTGCAATCTTGACAAGGCGATTTTTGAGGGTGTCGGCAGGTACAATATTCCTGCGATTGATGCGTACAACGGCAACCTTGATATAAAGCACTGGATAGGCTTCAACTATGCCAAGCAGGACGAGTACTGCAGGAAGTCGGTCGGGGTGCATTTCTGCCTTGATGACTACCAGTTTGAGACGCTGTGGAACCACCCGAACAAGTATATAGAGAAGTTCCGCAAGTGCGGGGCTATACTTTCGCCGGACTTCTCGCTCTATGCGGATTTCCCGCTCCCGATACAGCTTTACAACCATTACAGGAAACACTGGCTGGCGAGGTTCTATCAGGACAGAGGTATAACGGTGGTGCCTACAATAGCGTGGAGCGACGGGGATTCCTTCGGCTGGTGTTTTGACGGGGAGCCTGTGGGCGGCATCGTTGCGGTGAGCACTACCGGGGTGCTGAAAGACCCGAAGTGCCTTGAAATGTTCCGGCAGGGCTATGACGAGATGATGCGGCGGTTGAAGCCGTCGCTGGTGATTTGCCTCACCGTTACGGACAACTTCGCTTCCCTGGAGCTTCCGGGGAATGTGGAATATATAAATGTGTCGACTTTCAACCATAAGCCGATAAGGAGGAGAATATGACACAGAATGAGCTTGCGTTCCTGTTCAACCATTCAATCAACTTCTTTTATCTTGAGGATGATGTAAGGGTATACCGACAGAAGCGGGGCGGACAGAAGTATTTCGGCATCGACGATGCCAGAAGATACACACAGGAAGAGATAGAGCAGGGGGCACACAAGCCTCTTGCTGAATTTAAGCGGCTGGAGGATCTGCTTGACTTTGAGTATAAAGGGAAAAAGCTCAAGGACTGGATTGATTCATTAAATCCGGCCGAGGTGACAGAGGGACTTTAAGGGAGGTGCCTAAGCAGTATTGTTTTATTTGGTGGCCGTGGTGGCCAGATTGGTTATAAGACTTACAAGGTTGCAGAAGGGGCAAATAGCGGCGGTAAGTCCGAGTGGCTCCCAGCTGCCGGGCTGAACACAGCAATAAAGACAAAGACTTATGAAAGTGCTCTGGACACCTTTATTTCCAAGCACGCAGGTTCTGAAATTGAGTATGGAGCGCAGATTGATGCGCAGGGCTTTGTAAGTTCGTACAACAAAGGCAATTCTGGCAGTGTTAATATCACAAACATGAACCCCTCCAGAAGGGAAGTTCTTAAAAACGGCATAAAACCAAATAGCATGCTTGTCCATAACCATCCAGGCGGTAGCCATTTCTCCCTGCCGGACTTGGATGTCACTTCTCGGACTCCAAACTCCCGTGGTATTGTGGCTGTGGGCATCAGAAACGGGAGCACCCGCACTTTCAGCATATCAAAAGGCACTCACTTCAACGCAATCGGGTTTTCCAAGGCGATTAGGACAGCGACCCTGCGGGGTCTTGATTACGACCACGCACTTGACAACTGGCTCACCGCAAACCAGAAGCGGTATGGTTACAGATACACCAGCAAGGGCTATGTCAATCCGAGCCGTAGCCGGAAAGCCTGATAAACAGGGAAGGAACAGGCTATGCCTAAATCAAGCACAAGTTTCAAGCCCGGCCAGAGCGGAAATCCGAAAGGCCGCCCGAGAGACGACCGGGCTTTCAGTAATATATTCAATGATCTACTGAACGAGAAGAAGAGCATAATCAAGGACAAGGAAGGGAAGGTGATTGATACTGTCACCGGAAAGAGGCTTATTGCCGAGGCTGTCTTTGATATTGCCACCAACAGGAACAATCCTCCGCATGTAAGGCTCTCCGCCCTCAATATGATGATGGAGCGGATGGAGGGCAAGGCGGCGCAGACTATAACAGCCAGCGTAGATACCACTGTCCTCGACAAGACAAAGATCATCAAGGATGACCTTGATAAGCTCTCCCCGGAGGATAGGGAGCTGTACCTGGAGTTATGCGAAAGACAGAATGATACCGATAGCCAGTAAAGACGAGGCGCAGAAGCTCCGGGCACAGTACTCGCACGAGTCCTTCATGCAGTACTGCTGGCAGAAGCCGAGGGAGAAGCTGCTTGTCGGGATGCACACCCGGGAGATATGCAGGCTCATCGACCAGGCTATGGACAACTTCCGCCGGAACATCTCCACATATCTCATAATCAAGGTGCCTTTCAGACACGGTAAGTCCGACATCATATCAAGATACCTTCCGCCGCATTTCCTCGGGGAGTTCCCGGACAGCGAGGTTATGGTGGTCACCTATGCGAGCGACCTTGCGGAGGGCTTCTCCCGGTTCGCACGTGGCATTATGACAAGCGACTCATACAGGAGCCTCTATCCAAAGATAAAACTGGACAAGAAGAACGGGGGCGTCAAGGAATGGGGCATTGAGGAACATCTCGGTAAATGTTCCGCAAGCGGACTCACGAGCGGAATCACGGGCAAGGGTGCGACCCTGGCAATTCTGGACGACTATTGCGCCGGGCGTGCCGATGCCGAGAGCTCCGTCATAAGGAACAGCCAGTGGGAGCACTTCAAGGACGACTTTATGACACGTCTTGCCCCGTGCTGTATCTGCATAATACTGGCGACACCATGGCACACGGACGACATCATAGCGAGAGTCCAGAACAAGCTCGACCCGAACCATAAGGACTACGACCCGAATTACCCACCATTCAAGGTTGTAACGTTCCCGGCGATGGACGGAGATGTGGAGATTGGTGTCAAGGATCCGGCGAAGTACGGCGACAGAAAGTACCACATGGAGCGGCGGAAATACAAGTGGCTTTTCCCGGAGCGGTTCTCCGAGAGCTGGTATCTGCAGAAGTTCGCAACGCTCGGCTCTTATTCGGCGGCGGCTCTCCTGCAGTGCAACCCTGTGATACGTGGAGGCAACCAGATAAACACGAGCCGGATAAAGCTTCACTATAACGAGGCGGAGTTCCCAGAGGTGCGGTTCACCCGTGTATGGGACTTGGCGCACACGGCCAAGCAGACGCAGAAGGCAGACCCGGACTATACATCCGGCACGCTGCTTGCATACACCTTGAACAATGACGGCACGTGGAGCCTCTGGATAAAGCACGTCGCAAGGATAAGGGCTAAGGCACCGGAGCGTGACAACTTCATCCGGGCTGTTACGGAACACGACGGGGCGGGGGTTCCCGTGGCCATAGAGTATTCGTCCGATGCGATAGACGCATACAACAAGATGGAGGAGATACTGCGGGGGCGGCGTTCGGTGATTGCGGTCAAGTGCAAGGGTGACAAGGTGGCGAGGACTGCATATATCGAGCCGATATTCGAGGTAGGCAATGTCCATATATTGGCCGGGGACTGGAACTTCGACTGGCTGGCCGAGGTGAGCGGTTTCCCGAACTGGAATCATGACGACCAGGTGGACAACCTGACATGCGGGTATGTCCTGTACTGCACACCGAAGCAGGAGGCTACGGCAGGGGATGTTTCCGGTATCTAAAACTATTCACAAAAAATCAATTTTCGGTTGACCGAAAATAAAAACTATTGTATGATTGTAGCATCAGGGGTTTCCGAGGGAATAGGCAAAGCCGAAGCCCTGACAATCAATTTTCAAGGAAAAGAGGTTAAAAAATGGCATTTGACACAGATTTTTTGAACGGTGTCTTGAACAACGAAGAGACTACGGCAGAGCAGAAGGTGGGGCTTATCATCGCAGAGCACGAGGCGAGCGAGAGAGGACTGGTGCAGAAAAGAGACCAGCTTCTTGAGTCCGAGAAGAAGCTCAAGGAAAAGGTGAAAGGCTTTGAGGACAAAGGGAAGGAGTTCGAAGCAAAGATCTCCAGCCTGGAGGAACAGCTCAAGAACAACGACCCAGAGGCGGCCAAGAAGTATTACGAGTCACAGCTCGCTGCAAAGCAGAAGGAGTTTGACGACAAATACCAGATTGTCGAGAAGGAGCGGGACTTCTACCGGGGCTCACACCTTGACATGATCAAGGAGCGGGCTTTTGCTGATGCCATCAAGGACATCCAGTTTGTCGACGGTCTGAAAGAAGGTTTCAAGGCAAGGTTGCTCTCCAGAGGTTTCGAGGTTGCCACCATCAACGGACAGGAGCTCGTTGTGGACAAGGACTCCAAGACCATTGCGGATGCAGTCAAGGAATTTGTGGCTACTGCGGAAGGTAAAGCCTATATCAAGGCAGGTGCGAGCGGTGCGGGAAGCGGTTCCAATGCCTCCGGTGCCGGTGGTGAGAAGACCATGACACAGGCCGAGTTCCAGGCTTTGAATCTTAAAGAGCCGATGGCTGCGATGAAGTTCATCCAGTCCGGCGGAAAAATTGTATAAAAGGAGACCATAAGCTCAAACACAATCAATAGTGCACTGATTCAGGCACTTTACATGGATCTGCTTGAAGTTGCAGCAGAGCCACACGGTTTTATCGGGGCAGTATCCCTTCTCCCTGGAACAGAGGGACTGGCAAGAGGGGCAAAGGTTGAGATTCCAGACGTTGCCTCACAGACAGCAGAGGACTGCACCCCAGGAAGCTCACTCCCAAGCGGCGGTGACTTCACTGTTGGCGTCAAGGAGATCACACTCACCAAGTCCAGACGGACTAAGTTCACATGGAACGGCGACGAGGAGCTCTCTGTCGGAGCACTTCTCAACCCAATCCAGAGAGCACAGCGGCAGGAGGCTTTCAGAACTCTCCGCAACGAGATGGAGGCAGACATCGCCGCAGAGGCAGTACACCAGGCTATTATGGCCGGAAAGCTGGTCGGCACAGCCGGAACAGCTCCATTTGCTTCCGACCTCAAGGCACTCACCAAGGCTTACAAGCTGCTTGAGGATGCAGGCTCTCCAGTCACACGGCTCCAGTGCGTTATGAACACCGAGGCAGGAATGAACCTCCGCAACCTCACACAGCTGCAGAAAGTGAACGAGGGCGGTGACGACAACCTGCTCCGCAGAGGAATCCTTGGCAACCTTATCGGATTTGACCTTAGAAGCTCTGCAGGACTCAAGGCAAGTACAACCGCAGCAAGCGGTTATCTGCTGTCTGCTGACGGCGCAATCGGAGCAAAGACCCTTTCCATTGATACAGGTTCCGGCAAGATTGATGCTGGTTCTATCGTATCTTTCGGTTCTGCTACCGACCAGTACGTAGTTGCAGAGGATGTAGCTTCCGGCGGAACAACCCTCAAGCTGACCACAGGTCTGACCAAGGCTGTTTCCGACAATGATGCAGTTGTAATCGTATCTAATACAGGTACAGTTGCATTTGATAAGGGAGCAATCTACCTGGCAACAAGACCTCCAAGGGTTACAGGAGCTGGCGACGGAGCACTCGGCAGAGCATATCTGACCGATCCGTACACCGGTATCGTATACGAGATTGCAGCATGGGGCGGAGCTTACGAGACCACATTCACAGTCGCTGTGGTATGGGGCGTTAAGTCAATCCGGCCAGAGAACACAGTCTGCATCCTCGGATGATGTCAAAAGGGCTGCCGGTTCGCTGGCAGCCTTGTTTCTAAGAGGGACAAATGGCAAACACAGTCAGAATGACAAGAGACGGCAAGTTCTGCGATATTTTCGATTCCCCGGAGACCATAGCGAACGCAAAGGCCGAGGGCTGGGAGCCTTATGTTGAGAAACCGAAGGCAGAGCCTAAGCCGGAGCAGAAGCAGGTCAAGAAGGAAGAGAAGAAAGCGGACTTGAAGCCAGAAAAGAAACCTGCAAAGAAGGGGAAGCGATGACAGTCGAGGACGGAACAGGTCTTGTTGACAGCAACTCTTATGTGACAGTCGCTTTTGCGAATGACTACCTTGCGAGCATGGGTGTTACCGCATGGTCGGCTCTGACGCAGGATAAGAAAGAAGTCCTGCTGGTGAAGGCCACTGATTACGTGGACAACACCTACCGCTGGCGTGGACGGAAATCCACACAGGAGCAGGCTCTCCAGTTCCCGAGGACAGGGTGCGTCGATGATGACGGCAACGATGTCGAGGGAATCCCGAGGGCACTCCAGCAGGCGGTCTGCATGTGTGCCTCTGTGCTTATAACGGAGGACAGCCTTTATGCGGTCGAGGAAAGCAACGGAGCGGTCGTGTCCGAGAAGATAGGCCAGCTTGCGTTCACTTACGATGTGTCACAGAAGGTCAAGGGTTCTTCCCTCTATGACAGCATCAACCTTCGGCTCCGGGGTCTTTTCAACGCACCAGGCGGGATACTGTACGGGGACATTGAGAAGAGATGAAGTACGACAAGTATGCGGTGAAGGCAAGAGCCAAGATCTCTCAGTACGGAAGCACTGCGAAGATCACAAGGGTGAGCGGGGAAGAGTACGACCCGCAGACAAACACCTACTCCGGGAGCAAGGAAGAGATTTACGGAGCCGGACTTGCCATGAGCATTGACTGGAACAGGGTTGACGGGAAGAACATCCTTGCTGGAGACGTGTTCCTAATGTGCATATTTGAATCCGAGCCGAAGCAGGACGACAGGCTTGAGTGGGGCGGTAAGAGCTACAACGTGGTGAAGGCCGACCCTGTGTCCCCGGCCGGGGATGTGGTGATTTACTGGGAGCTGCAGCTCCGGAGGTGACGATGGCAGGTTGGAGCCTTGACCTTGAGAAATATGCGGAGAAGAAGGGCGAGAGTATCAAGATGTGCCGCCGGAAGGTGTGCGCAAAGATATTCGAGTCCATCGTAAGGCGTACCCCGGTGGACACCGGCAGGGCAAGGGGAAACTGGCAGATAACCGTCGGGCAGGACGACACGGCACCGATAGACAGGCTCGACCCTGCGAAGGGGAAGCCGGCCTATGCAGGGGAGGAGGAGGCGAAGCTCGCAGCCGCAGATGGCGACGAGACAATCTTCATCCACAACAACCTTCCTTATATCTGCAAGCTTGAGTTCGGCGGGTACCCGGAAGACGTCAAGAAGGGCACCTACGTCAAGGGCAAGGGATATGAGAAGCGGAGCCGTGGAGGATTTTCCATGCAGGCACCCCACGGGATGGTGGGTGTGACCATGGCCGGAATTGAAAGCCGTATAAGGGAAGCGGTCAAGGAGAGTGGATTCTAATGACAGAAGAAAATGTTAAAAATGCACTTTTCAGCAGATTTCTTACCCTGAACACTTTCAGCAATATCTCTTTCCTTGTCATTGAGAACAACGAGGTAAAGAATGTTGCACTGCCCAACAAGAACTTCACTCCGCCGGACAACTGCAGGTGGTTTGCTCTTAGCTTCATGCCGGATGTCCCCGAGCAGATTTCGGTAGGTTATCCGTCCCTTGTCAGCGTTACGGGCATATTTCAGATTGACATATACACGCCGCTGGACAAAGGCGAGGCCGAGGCCGACACCAAGTACGAATGGATTTCCAAGCTGTTCGCACCTGGCACCGAGATAGGCTCCTCCATCATTATTAACAAGGTTTATTCCCCGGACTCAACCCCGGAGAAGAATGTATATAAAAAAATCGTCAGGGTCGAATGGACTGCTGACATAGACAAAGGAGCATAAAGATGCCAACTACACCAGCTATCACCAATAAGATCAAGACCGAGATGAGTACATACCTCATCAAACAGTCAGATTGGGACGCCGCCTCTTCTTCTGCCAAAAAGACACTGGCAGCAATGCGGCTTTCAAATAACTCTATCGAGGGTTCGACAGAGACACTTGACAGCGACGTCAAGCTTCCTGGAACAAGAATCAAGGCAGCACCAGACACAGGAACTTCAAGCTCAAGCGGAGCTCTTGAGAGTGACTTCTTCATGGACGAGTTCGACGAGCTTATCGCAAGTGCGATGTGTTCCCATTGGGTGGAGGACGCAGAGCAGGAGATAGGCGATGTTTCCGAATACAAGACCCTTGAGCTCGGAACCGACAAGACAGTATGGCGCATGATCAAGAAGTTCTCCCAGACCCCGACAGAATGGAAGGAATACACAGGACTGCAGGTCAACACACTTGCAATCACCTTCGCACTCAACAGCTTTGTGCAGCTGTCTTTCAATATGATGGGAGCAAACAACCCGAAGGGCGTGAACACCGACCCTGTTGACTCCAGCAAGTTCAACTACGGCACTGTTTCCGACACCCAGCGGTTCAAGACACTCATCGGATACCTCAAGATGGGAGAGCTTGCGGATGACTTCTCCAACATGACAGCAATCCGGCAGGCACCTAACTTCGAGATGACCATCAACAACAACAAGGAGAGGACAGACGCACTCTTCGAGACAGAGGCAATCGAGATGTCTGACGGAGACTTTGAAGTTTCCGGTTCTCTCGACCTCTGGAAAGCCGATGCAATCGGAATGAGCCTGTTCAACGACGCAGTGGACGGCGTGGACAAGTGCCTGGAGATTGAGGTTGACCGCACAGTAGGCACAACCAAGACCTCTTACACTATCCAGCTCAAGGTGCACCTGCAGAACCCGACCGAGGCTAAGGACGGGAACAAGTACAAGGTTACTGCACCATGGTCTGTGAACGTTGACGGCGGAATAAAGATCATAAAGGTGGTGGAGAGCGTATCCTAAGCGCACTCCAAGGCTTCCCCGGTTGTGCCTGACAGCCGGGTCTTCGCAGGGTAATGAAACGGTATCATGCAAGAACGCTTGTCTTGTATCCTGGGTTCGATTCCCAGCCCTGCCATACCAAATTTTTGGAGGCGAAAATGGATTTAGGAAAACTTGTCACTAAAGACAAAGCTGATGAGGGAGTATGGTTCCAGGTGGAGCTGTACGGAAAAAAGCAGCCTTTTGAGGTCAAGATTCTGGGCGACGATGCCGACAGAGTGAGGATTTATTCCCGTGAGAAGCTCCGTGGTGTCAAGGTCGAGAAGGACACCACACTGGAGAAGGCTGTTGTCGACGAGCTGCTGGACAGCGGTGACGAGGACTGCCTTGTAAGGCTGTGCGGGATTCGTTCGCTTGACAAGGAGCCGCTCATGCTGGGCAAGACCGAGCTCAAATGCGACGAGGCAAGCTACAAGCTGGTGCTGGAGAAGATTCCGGCATTGCGGGATTTCATCCTGGCCAAGTCAAAGGAACGGACTAATTTTTTATCCTAAGAGAGGCGGAGCTTGAGGGTGCAGTCAAGCAGTATTTCTTCCTGCATTATCCGACCAGGCGCAAGGCCGACGACAAGGTTATATACAAGACCAATGCGGAGGACAGGAAGGAGATAATAGAGAGGATGGGGAAGGAGGAGTTCCTGGCCTGCGGGCAGTTCAAAGAGCTGTACGAGCCTGTTGTTCCTCCTTTCTTTGTTTTTCTCTACCAGATGTTTGTCGAGCTCTACCGGGAAGACATGACCTGGCAGGAAGTAGAGAGCTACTGCAGGCTCCGTGGTATCCGGCTCACCCAGTACGAGATGGATGTCATCATAAGGATGAAGGGCTGGGCATACGAGCAGATTGAGGCCATGAAGAAGGAAAACGAGGAGGTGTGAAGCTCTACCGATATAAGCAGACTGGTTCTTGAGATTGATTCCAACGGAGTCGTCAAGGCATCCGGTGATCTTGATATGTTCTCCCGGAAGAGCAGGGAGGCAGAGAGATCTGCAGGCGGCCTTGAGAAGGGAATGGGCGGTGTCAATGCGTCCGCACTCAAGACAGCGGCGGGCATAACAGCACTGGTCTACTCTTTCACAAAGCTGACAGGTGCCGTGATAAGCAGCACCAAGGCTATGATCAAGGATTTCTCTGATTTCGAGCAGATGGAGACCGCCATGAGCTCGCTCCTCGGCAGCGCACAGAAGGGCAGACAGCTTTTTGAGGAGCTCCGCACTTTTTCAAACGAGACTACCTTCGGTGTGGACACTCTCGCAAACGCCTCAAGCCAGCTTCTCGCACTCGGCGTGCAGGTTGATGACCTGAAAGACAAGCTCCGAGCCATTGGCGATGTGGCAGGAGGCTCAACCGAGAGATTCAACAGGCTTGTCGAGATATACACCAAGATACAGGCCACAGGAACGGCCACAATGCGGGAACTCAACCAGCTTTCGGCCATAAGCGGCGTCTCATGGGTTCAGATAATGAAGGACATGGGCGTGCAGGGCAAGATTACCGCTGACGACATAGCAAGGGCTTTTGAGCAGCTTACCGAGGAAGGGGGCAGGTTCCACGGCCGTATGGAGGCGATAATCGACACCATCGAGGGCAAGGAGGGTTTCATACGGGACACCTTCAAGGAAATATCCGTGCTGTTTGCGGAGAACACCGGAATTGCCTCCGCATACAAGAAGATTCTGGACTCTGTTTACGAGTCGATGTACTCGGTTCTCGGAGCCCTTAAAGATATGAAGGACAATCCGCTCATGCAGGCACTGCTTACGGGCGGTATTGTCATGGCCATAACGGCAGTGGGCACGGCCTTCGCTGTGGCTATAATCCCACGGCTTAAAGTTGTAATCGGCCACCTTGTCGCCATCGCAGGGCTTCAATCCATGATTGCCCCGTGGACGCTTGCCATTGCGGGTATAACCGCCGCAGTCGCAGGAGCCGCTGCTGGTATCATGCAGTGGAAGAACGCACAGGACGAGCTCAAGAAGAGCGTGGACGAAGCCAACAAGTCGCTGGGGTACCAGACACACTATGCAGACACCAAGCAGTCCACACTGTACGATGCTTATTCTTCTATGATAGGCGAGGCCAAGGGCAAGCGGAGCGGGATTGTCGAGGAGCTTGAGAAGGCGAATATAGCACTTGAGAAAGCCACAAAGCAGAAAGAGATCTTCGAGAAGCACGGCAACAAGACCACCAAATATTACGATGATGCTAAGAGGGCAGTGGAGAGACTTAATGCAGAGCTCGCAGAGACAGACCGGATAATTGCCGACCTTGAGAACAGGCGGAGCCAGTATCCGGCAGCAGGCGGAAATTCTGCATTGTCGGCACTGCAGGAGATACAGAAGATGTACCTCGGCACCGACACGGGCAAGAAACAGCAGGAGGTCAACGAACTCAATGCAATCCTTGACCGGGTGGAGGAGCTCCGCAATACAGCCTCTGACAATGGAATCCTGTTCGGTGACATCAAGTCCGTCGCAACATGGCTCGACACAATCGAGGCGGACACCAGAAAGCGGATAGATGACCTCACGAAGAAAGCCGAAGATGGTGGGAAGAAAGTCACAGAGAGCCTATTCGAGAAGCTTTACAGCCAGACTGACATGGCAAAGCTTGAGGAACTCCAGAGACAGCGCAATGAAATGCTTGCTGTCCTCAACGGAACCGAGGATGAGACCCTCATTGTAAAGGTCAATGAAGTCATCAAGATGCTTGATGAGTCAATCAGCGGATTCAACCCGGAGGCTCCAAAACAGGAAAGCCTGCTGTCCAAGCTTTACGGACAAACTGATATGGCAAGGCTTGAGGAACTCCAGAGACAGCGGTCAACGATAATGGCAGATCTCCAGGGTGCGAAGCTCGGCGGCGACAGAGAGACACAGGCTAAGGCCATGGAGACTCTCAAGATGCTTGACCGCAATATAGCAGATCTCACCAAAGAGGCGGGTGGAATAAAGGACGAGATTCCTTCTCTCCGGGAACAGTTCAAGAATTGGGTTTCCGGCATGAAGGAGGCAGGCGGGCTGCGTGGTGCCGCCGGATATGGAATTGAGGCTGCTGTGGGAAGGTCAAGCGAGGCACAGAACTTCATGCAGGGATTCTCACAGGGTGGCGTATGGGGTGGCATATTCAGTGCCGTTGCCGGAGCGTTCATGGATGTCGCACAGGATATGGAAGGCTTTGACATGATTGTCGCACCGCTCCATGACCTTCTTGAGCGTATGAGGCCAGCCCTTGAGGTTGTAGTCCGTGTCCTCGGACGGTTCAACGAGCAGATAAACAACGCACTCCAGCCGTACATAGACATCACCAACGACCTCGTGGAGGAGCTTGAGCCCCTTCTCCAGGCATTCGCAAGCACAAACAACCTTATCCAAGTTCCTATCCGCCTCATCGGGCAGTTGAGCAAGATCATCAACAACACACTTCTCCCGGCTTTCAAGGCTCTGGGCAACGTGTTCGACTTCCTTTTCGGATGGCTTGATGATTTCTTCGGCAGCCACGAGAAGGAGAAGGAGAGCGAGGTCGACACACTCAAGGATCTCAACCGGGAATACAAGAACCTCATGCAGACCATGAGGGAGAACGAGCAGTACTACCTTGACCGGAAGCGTGAGCTTGAGGCAGATACATATACTAAAAACGTGCTGGGTGTCAATGATATGATCATCACACCTCACGGCAAGTTCAGCACACACCCGGACGACACCATCATAGCGATGAAGCACCCGGAATCTCTCGGCGGAGGTTTGAGCGTGGTCGTGAATGACTACGGCGGAAACAACGTCGATGTGCAGCAGAACGGTCTCGGAGAGCTCATCATAAACATATCCAGGAAGGTTGCCTCGGACTTCGCCAGCGGAAAGAACGGCTGGGATGGGGCTATGGTCGCACAGCAGCTTAGAGTCGCAGGAAGGAGGGTAAACGCATGACAGTTTCATGGCCAGCGAATGTGAACCAGCGTATATTGCGGTCTACCGACTGGGAAGATAAAGAGGGATTCATAGAGGATGAGAGCCTTGCTGGAAAGACAAAGCGTCGTGCTGCGCTGTCCACCGACAGGCCGGAGTTCCGTGTCAAAATGCGGTTCACACAGACCGAGTACGCCCTATTCCGTACATGGTGGAAGACCGTGTGTCTGCGTGGCGTATATTCCTTTGAGTTCCCGAAGATTGACGGCAGCGGCAATGCTGTTTACAGGTTCAAGAAGGGCGGGGCTCCGAGATACAACAACCAGACAGGTGTTCTCGTTGATGTGACCATGACATGGGAGGAATTATGACAGGTGCGTCAAAATCGGAAATGCTCCGCATGATGACACAGGCAAGCTTCCCGTATCTCATCGAGATAACAACTCCGGACGGTAATGTATACCGCTACGCCAACAGCGACAGCGACAAGACTTTCGGCGGGAACACATACGAAGCTGCATTCTTCAAGCCCAACCCGCCGGAGATTAAGAACGGCGAGGTCTCGGAAGCAAGCATAACAATATCTGCAATAGACCTTGAGTGGATAGCGAGGATAAGGGGTACACAGGAGCGGAGCGAGATCAAGTTTGTCGCTGCCATAAGCAGGAATGAGAGTGGAAGCGAGGTCGTTGAGGAGATAGCCCAGCGGACTTATACCCTGACGGTTACAGACTGGAACCGGCTGACAATCGACTGGCGGATGGTGTTTGATCCGCTGATTGAGGAGCAGATTCCTGTGGACGAGTGCAATCAGTTCGTATGTCCGGCAAATGTGACCTGAAAGACCTTCTCGGCGTGCCTTTCAAGGTGCACGGCCGGGGGAGGGACGGACTTGACTGCTGGGGTCTTGCCATAGAGGTTTTTAGCCGGTACGGGATAAGGCTTCCTGATTGCTGGTATGAGAGCCTCGATGATAAGGCGGAGATAAGGGGGAGGCTTGAGGGTTCGGTAGAATACCGCACACTTGATGCGGAGAAAGAGCCCTGCCTCTTGCTCATAAGGGTAGACGGCAACCCTAACCATGTTGCGGTCTATATAGGTGAAGGTTATCTGATTCATGCCACAAGGCGTTACGGCGTCGCCGTGGAGCCTGTAGGCAGATACAGAGAAAGGATAGAGGGGATCTACGATGTCTGCGACAATCAACATATTTGACAATCCTATTGAGAAGAGAAGCAGGTCTGTACAGGCCGACTGCCCGTGTTCTGTAAGGGACGCAATCAAGGGGCTCAATCCCGATTACTGCATAATCTATGTGAACGGAGAGCCGAAGGACTGCGATTACATGCTTGAGGACGGAGACATCTGCACTGTTCGGCAGTATGCCGGATCAAGTGCGGGCGAGGTTTTTATGAACATCCTCGTTCCTGGATATTCCGTGTTCAAGCCTGTCGTACAGGCAGGACTCAAGAAGCTTGCGACCTGGCTCATAGGCAAGCCGGATTCCGGTACATCCACCGATTCAAAGCAAGGAGAGAAGACTCCAACCATAAGCGGATGCAGGAACTCACCTTCCAATGATAAACCGGTGCCGTTCATACTCGGCAAGACTCTTATGACTCCCTACCTCATAGGCCAGCCATACACCACCATAGACACTTCCACAGACCGGGGTGAATCATATTTCCACGGCCTCTTCCTTGTGGGATATAACAAACTCCAGATACGAGACATAGCACTGGGCAATTATATCATATCGCCCAATGACGGTTCTTCCGGCTGTGTGTCGCAGAACGATTACACCACTGCACAGGCAACAGATCTTGAGAGCGGATTCCCTTCCATAAAGAAAACCGGGGCTTTCTATCCGCCTGCAAGCTACCAGCCAAAGATAGAGATACAGCAGGGGGCAAACGAGGTCAGTCTGTATCCGCAGAAAGTAATACAGGAGAATTTCGGCGATGTAATATCGGGCAAGGCTTTCGGCGACAATTACTTCAATTTCTTCTCGGCACGCTATCCGCATAAGGTGGAAGTGCAGATAAAGTTCCCCAATGGCCTTATAGCTTATGACAAGAAGGGCAAAAAGAAGAACCATACTGTTGATATTTGGCTTGGAATGAGCAAGAACGGAGGCTCTACATGGGAGCCGTTCGCATACTTCAACAGGATTTCAGGAAGTGCGGCGACATCAACAGCCGCCAAGAGCACATTCACCCGGCAGACCAAAGACGAGATGAATTTTGTTGCTACCCGTACATTCTCTTATGCCGAGATCAAGAATGTAACAAACAACACTCTTGAGTTCAGGATTCAGGTGGGGTACAGCGAGGTCTCCAGCGAACAGTATATCCATGATGTGGTGATTGATTCTGTGCGGACATGGTGCTATGACCCGGATGAATCAAAAGCCGCCAATTCTATTGTGGTTCAGCGGCCTATGGTTGCAAGCAGGCGCAACAGGACAGCCCGTATAGGTTTACAGATAAAGGCTGCCGAAGACATTCAGAACACACTCGGACAGCTCAACTGTATCTGTACATCGAAGGCAAGGACATGGAACGGCTCTGCATGGAGCTCCGGGGTGTCGGCTACAAATAACCCGGCGTCTCTCATCCTGCTTGCGATGCAGGGTGTATGCCGTGGCAACAAGCCGTACCCGGACAGCCGGATAGACTTCGCCAGCCTCGGTGCTTTCTATTCATGGTGTGCCGACACATCTGCGGTAGGGGATGGGCTTCCCCGGTTCTCCTGCAACGGTGCGATTCTCAACAGGACAAAGACCTCTGATGTGCTAAGGCAGATAGCCTCCTGTGGAAGGGGCTCCCTCGGTATCAACGGAGACAAATACTGCATAGAGATAGACTCGCCGAGATCTGTCCATGTAATGGTGCTTAATGAGCAGAATATACTGGAGCAGACCAACCGGAAGGAGTTTGACGAGCTGCCGGACGGATTCGAGTGCAGATTCGTCAATGCTATGAATTATTATCAGGAGGACAGCCTTGTCGTGTGGTTCGATACCACCACCCACCCGGATGTTGCCGATAGAATCCTGGAGACCGTGGAATATCCGTTCATCACCGACGCAAAGCGGGTTGTAAGGCAGGCATGGTATGACTACGCATGCCGTAAGCTGCGGCCGGAGACATGGGATGTCAAAGTGGCCACAGAGGGCAACCTCATAGAGCCGGGCGACCTTGTGGAGATACAGGGTTCCTCCATATCCGTGGGTATCGGCGAGGGTGCGGAGATAAAGTCCCTCGTGACATCCGGGAACTATATAACCAAGATAAAGACCGACGGCAGGTTTGTCGTCACCGATGTCGCCAACGTCTACGGGTGCCGGATAACTACGGTGAACAGCTACGGCAGCACAGTAGTCCTCAACTTGAAACTTACATTCAACCAGGTCGGGACATACGACACCCTCACCTTTGACTCTCCTGTTTCGCTCGATGCCAGTGCACAGCCCTGTGTCGGGGACATTGTGTCATTCGGCCTGTACAACAGTGAGACTGCGGATGCGCTCTGCATCGGCAAGAAGGATAACGGCGACGGCACCTTCAATATCACGCTTACACCATACCAGCCCGGTATATACACTGCAGAGACCGGGAAGGTGCCGGAGTATGACAGCAAGCTGACCACTCCGCTCGTGGCAGGTCTTCCTGTTGGCAAGCAGTATGCCACCATCGACGATGTGAACAATGCCCTTGACTTCATCATCAACGGTGACGCCGATATGATACCGGAGGATGTGCTCTCACTTACAGCAGTGGCAGGGGAGAACGGACTCACGATGACTCCGGTATATACATCGCTTACCCTCATGGATTCTGTGACATTCAAGTACCAGATAAAGCGGGGCTCAAGTGCGGAATGGGCTGATATTTCGGTGCGCAACGGCTTCTATACATTCGACCGGACTGTCGACGGATTCCCGGAAAAGGCAACCCTGGACACATGGCAGGTTCGTGTCAAGGCGGTGAACCTGTACGGTAACGAGAGCGAGAACTGGAAGACTGCTCTTGTCGATTCTGACGACTACGGCACCTGGCTTGTCCAGCCTCCGGTGATCACCGAGCGCACAAACAAACGCTCGCTGCACATCCACCTTAAGCAGCCGACAGGACAGCGTGAGATATACGGCAACGTGCGGTACCAGATACAGATAAGCAGATATGATGATATGGATGGGGCAACCCGGCTCTGGTATAAGCCTAACCTGTCCTCTGCCGCCGACCCGTATGGAGCGGAGACCAACTACAAGGTGGACACAGACCCGGCTCCGGATCCGGCATACGTGATCGCAACCGACGACTTCTCCCAGACAGTGCCTCTGCAGGGGCAGTCAGCCACTCCTGCGGCTCCAGGCGACACCGTGTACTATTATCGGGTGCTTGCATTCAACGAGGCCGGATGCGCTATGCACGAGGTCGAGGGCGTATCTGTGCCTTACTATGCCGAGACCAACCAGATGACTGCAAGGGCAACCGGGGCGAGGGATGTGGTTCTTGCCCGATTGGGAGACGGCAGTCAGCACCCGGACGCACTCACTGCTAAGAATATCTACGCCGAGAACCTCACAGCGATTGCGGGTACATTCTCGCAGGTGCAGGGCGATTCCGAGACCTCCGATAACTTCTGGAAGGGTATGGACACCAACAATCCGGAGTTCCGTGTCGGCAATGACCACAACCTTGAGGAGCAGGACGACGAGGATGCAGAATACATCCACTACAAGGACGGCAGCCTTGCTATGAAGCTCAAGAACTTCATCGTCACAGTCGCAGAGACAACCATCAAGGGAACACTCACTCTGTACAATGCTGCTAAGACATTCAGAAATCTTGTCTCCTCGGCAGGAATGCGCTTCCAGAAGAAAGTCACAGACTGGCTGAACCCTGTTGACGTGGCACAGGTGACTTGCGACGAGAACGGAAATATTGTCATCACCAACTCGCAGTCAAGCCTGCCAGTCTACCGAGTGGGCGGCCTGGCATCCTCTGCAAAGCTTTACCACCTTGATACAGCTCTCACCGACACAGCTGGAAACAACCCCGAAGGACTCTCGGCGGCAAGCGGCGGCTGCGGTGCGACTGCGGAGCCTGTACTCACAGACCTGACAGCGTACTTCTCAGGAACACTTAAAAAGACAGGAGTGGTTGCGAGAAGTGCCCCAGCGTATAATAAGGCTTTAAGATCAATAAGCGGCTTTACAATCCTGGGCATATGCAATGGGATTGCAGCAGGCTATACAGTAAGCGGGAATGTATATACCTGTAAAACTTATGACATAGCAACAGGAACATTACGCACAAGTTTTAACCACGAGTTTGGAAGCAATTCACAATTCAGAAAAGTCAAGGCGTTCTGGGCTGGTGACCAGTTTGTATTTATGACAAGTTATTATGCTTCTATACAGAGTGTTTCAAGCGAATGGTATTGGTATTGCTATATGCAGGACGGAACGCCAAGATGGGGTTCGTTTGGTGGCGGGCAGGATACTGGTTGTGCTTATAACAGCGCAACAGGAACATATAGAGTATTCGCTGTCAAATATTCCGGGAAAACACTTTACATAAACGGATATGACCTCGGTGGATACGGCTCGTTCTCAAGGTCGTTTACTGTCAGCAACCAATATGTAACACAGATAGAAGCATGCTTGGTTGCTGGTGATATGATAATGCTTAAATGCAACAACACCAACCTTACCTCTAACCCGTGGCTTTTTGGTGTACATTACGATACTACCGCTTATATTACCACTAACATCTGGCAAAATATTTCATTCGTTGACAGTTGGACTGATTACGGTTCAAATGACGGTTATCTGCATACCTTAAACACCAGCGGAACACGATACCTGTTTAAGAATATAGATCTAATGAACCCCATCTCGATTGATTCGGCATATTCCCCGATAAAAAACGGAACGGACAGCACCACAGTCTATCTTTATAAATCAGGTGACACCAGCATTTATACACTTGTAAATGGAACATATACAAAACTGGGTGCGTCTGCTGCTGTTAATTTATTTGACAATAGAAAAAGAAATTATGCGACAACCGATACAATATACTATTTCCCAGCTTACAACCAGACGCTCACCGCAGTGAAGCATTATGCATTCTGGTTCAAGGGCAGCTCTATCAAGTTCGGTAAGGTCACCATTGCCACCGATGCCGCAAACTGGCTCTACTGCAGGCTTACAGCAAGCGGCAGCACCATAAGCTGGAAGATTGTCCGGGCGACGCTTAACAATGGGGCTTTGAGCGTGTTCGCCAACAGCTCGGCAAGCATCGCAGGTTACGGGCCTGCAGAGGAGAACGCCAACCTCGATTTCGTGCTCTTCGGGTCGGTTGAGGAGTTTACCGTCGATTCATCGGATATTAGTGACGCTATGATGCTCAATATGGTGAAGTACAAGCTTCCTTACAGCAACCCGGGAACAGCCGGAAACCTTCCGCTTGCTACCGATGCGGACAAGTTCACCATGCTTGCCAAGTACCCTGACAGGGTTCTATCCAATGTCATCGGTGCAGCGGAGGTCATATCCTCCAATATCTCCCTGGGCAACGGTACAATGCCGGGAATGCGGCGACGTTTCATCACAACAGCTGCAGTGACAATATCGTATGTAGGTTTGAATAGTGCTTGTACTGACTCTCTGAACGCCAATATTACTGTTGAGTACACATGGACTGGTAGTGCATGGTTCTGTACTTCCGCACCTCCTATCGGGCGCATCATCGAGCAGAAGCCCGACGAGCCGACTCCTGCGGCCATGTACGGCGGACAGTGGGTCGAGCACAACTACGGCGGCGTATTCTTCCGGTCGAAGGGCGGCGACTCCTGCGGCTTCCATGCTGCTTTCCGTGTGTCGAGCTGGGGCAGCGGAACAAGCGTCACCCTGGTTGATACTCCAGTTGACGGAAACGGTACAACGATCACTTCTTCGAACTGTGCAAACTATATTATCGTGGCCGGAAACTCATACTCAAAAATCAGCTCCGTGAGCGGCAAAACTTTGACACTTTCGAGTGCGATTTCTGGCTATGCAAACATAACGGACGTTATAATTGGGCAGGCAGAAGGAATACCTGATATTGACCTCTCTTTCCGAACAACAGCCTGGGGTGGCGATGTCAGAACTTGGGGTTCTGCAATACAAGAAACGTATATTGGTGGCAATTTCGTTCCTGGAGGAAATGATTATCCAGACCGCATTTATAGAATCCACTTAAACAATAGCAACCCAGTGTATAGAAATACATTACATATAGCCCCAAATGTAGCAACACTGTGCTACTGGAGGCGTTTCCAATAGCGTATGGTTATGCTCATAGGTCTTGATATAGCATATTCAGCATTTGAGGCGTCGGTATATCCTCCGTCTTTTGCAAGATATATTATTTCTCGCCCAAGAACATCGTAAGTATCTGCTTGATTTATACCCCCAACTGCAGTATCTATTTGAGGGTTTATCTTGGTAGCAACATGCAATCTTTGTACGCCATCAGTACCATACCAAATAAACATCATCGGAAAAGCAGTTCCCTTCTGTCCAATGATGACCTCCACTTAAATGGACGTTATGATTGGTCAATGTGGAACTTATGTCCCAACCGTCTATGTTTGGAAGAATGGAGGCACTTCGCTTTTGCAGGTATACACACCAAATACATCAAGTGTTTGGCAGGCGTTTGCAAATGCAGATCAAGCAAACATTCAACCCCGTAAATGCTATATAGCTGTATCAGGGGAACAGGTTGAAAGTTCAGCAGGTCTAATTCTGCCACGCCCTAATAATATAACTATTCGCTATTGGAAACGCCTCCAATAACGCAAAGCTATGTTTAACGAGGTGACGTGGTCTGATTTCCCATAAACATTGTTGTAATAAGTTCCGCTGTGGATTTCTCCGTATGCTGCATTAAACCAGGTACGGGAACCATAAGAAGTACTGCACGGAGCGGCAATCGGTTCATTATTGTTGAATCCGTATGTTGTTGGTGCAAAAGCACCTTTATATTCTTCTTTATCACGGCTGGTATAAGAGTTATATACTCCTGCCATTTGGCCAACAATATTTGGAACTCCTTCGCCCTGTCCAATGATAACCTCCATTTGATTGGACATCATCATTGCACAGGCCTCTGGTGCTCCGGATATACAGGGTTATATCCGGGCAGTTTATACATGGACTCCCGAACAACGGAGTGGCGCTTTTACGGTAGCAAAATTATCGACAACCGGTGTTGCAAACTCTGGAACAAACGTTGATACAGCTCCTTATGGCGTTACATTCAAGGCTTCTGATAGCAACAAAATTTATGGCCGTTACGGGAATATCACCCCGCTGGCAATTACGATACGCTACTGGAAGCGCCTCCAATAGCAGATGCTAATATTTACTGGTCTTGTAGTGTTGCCGTATCTTGGAACCCCATAACCGACATCAAACAAAGCACTTGTCATGCGTCTATACGATCCGGGCTCATTTGGTGTCCATACAGACCAGTATGTCCCAATTTGTACTGCATTGATACCTCCTGCACCGGCTAATTCGTGACCATGTCCTTGTAGACAATCCACCTCACCAATGATGACCTCCATTTGATTGGACGTTATGATAGGAGAGGCTCCTGGAATCCTTCGTCACAACCATACCAAAGGCGATTATCGCATTAAAGGTGAACTGGGTTGGTGGAGAAATATGGTAGCAGCCAGCAACGATGATCGTTCCTCGGGTGCATTAGCTTATAAAAAAGATTCAACCACAATGCCTAATGTGGCAAGGGAATCCGCAACAGGCGTTCGTTGGACTCTCTATCTCGATACTGAATTTAATAGTGGCTCTGGTTTTACTGGTCATTCTGGTATTACAGGAGGAACAGAATCAAAGCCTAACACCCTTGTAGCTGTTTACTGGAGACGCTTCCAATAGGTAACTGGAACAGATGATGGCCTTGTTTCCTTTTCATGCCCAGTCGCCCCGGAACGCCCCGTGAATCCAGACCCGTTGTTTAAGTTTGTATCGAGATATATTGCCCACGATCCTCCGGTTCCACTTCCGAGAGCATTATCTGCAACGGTATAATAGCTGTCCTGGTAGATTTCCAATGCTCCAACTGTCTGCAGGTTGTTGTTTCCGGTAGTGTTTTTTCTAAACCAACTTAGCCATCCGGTTATTCTATAATCACCTTTATCATGTGTATGTGTCAGGTTCCTCGGAGCCTGTCCTAAGATAACGTCCGTTTTATGGGACGTTATCTTAGGGCAGCAAGAAAAGCTACCTAATATCTTGAGCGGTGGTTTTCAATTTTATAATTATGGGCGTTATAGTATTGCGGCGAGTTCTGACGGTGGAGCTATTCAAACAAGAAGAGCGGGTTCTGATCCATGCAACTGGGTAGGAAGTGGAGAAACTGCCCGGACAATAGCCAATGTCTTTTACTTGGACGCAAGCAAAACAAGCGGCACAGGCTTTGGAGTTTATCAAAACGATAAAAATGTTCAACCCAATAATATTGCTCTGATTTATTGGAAGCGTCTCCAGTAGGTTATACCCATAGCGATAGGTCTTACATGACTGCAGTTGCCATAAATAGGATTATAACTGTGTGCGGAGAAATCAAAACCCCTGGTTTTTGATTTTGCACTTGTTGACAAACTGGCAGTTCCCGCCAAGGTCTCATCGTGAAGTGTCGCAGCATATCCGGCAACTGCATTTTGGAAACCAATTCCGACAGCCCAATATGCTTTTATTTCCGGCAATCCTTCCGCCTCTGCGATAATGACCTCCGTTTTATGGGACATTATTATTGCACAGAGGGGAACCTCTATCCCGTGGTTATGGACAATCAATGGAAGTTCCCATGGTGAAATTGCCATAGTATCACCAACAGATTCAGCCTATGCAGATATACTAAGAGGAGAGTGTAATGAAAGCATGACCCGCCGTGCAAATACAGCTTCGTGCGATGGACACCCCACTTCTACCGGGGCTGTAACTATCGGAGTCCGACCTAATAACATTACTGTAATTTACTGGAAACGCTTCCAATAGGTGCAAACAATATTATTAGGTGCAACGTGAACATTGTTTTTGTATACACCATTTCCGGTACCTGTTGTTAATGAAGCATCAAAGCCGAGTAACTGCATTTCTCCAGAATTGGTTCCGACATACTTGGAAGATTGTTTTGGAAGAGCGTTGTAAAAGGCTCCCATATTAGATGACGATGTACCGCCACCACCACTCCACCAGTCTGTAAAACCTACTATATTAGGCAAGCTCTCTCGGCCTGTTATTATAACGTCCATCTTATTGGAGGTTATTATTGGTCAGGTGGAAAAGCTGCCCAACCTAACGGGAACTTTCTCAAAATTTATCGGAGTAAATTACACCACTCCAACTGGAGTTTTTGATTATTATGATATAGCAACACTTTCTGGCTACGGACCAACAGGCAGCGGCACGGGCGTTTTGTCTGGATTCAGCTTTAATGCTAATAAGCAGTGTTCTGTTTACAGGGATAATGCCAAGGTTCAGCCGAACAATATGACAGTACGTCACTGGAAGCGTCGCCAATGATTAACAGTAAGAGCCTTTGGCCTGTTCTCACTTCCGCCGGTATATCCCACCATTTGGCCAACGGTACTCCAATATGGTTGTGTTCCGGACAGCTGTGTATATTGCCCGCCTGGCGACCACGGCTGCGTTCCAGTCGCTCCAAATTCTACACGTAAAGAATGGCTGTGAGATAACAATAAATCAGTCTGTCCAATTAGAACCTCCGTTTTATGGGAGGTCATTATCGCAGAGGCGGAAGCCTTACCAAATATCTCTGGTAGATTGATAACAATTCTTTGCCTTAATATGGGCAGTGAATTAACATCTCCCTTTGTTCCTGAAACAGAAGGATCTCCTTATAAATGGGATGCAGGCAACTATGGTTCAAACGGCAACCAGATTTATTTCAATGCAAATCGAAACTGCAAGACCTATAAGAATGGAGCGACAGTAAAGCCAAACACAATCGCTTTGCGTTACTGGGCACGCATCCAATAGCGGACTACTAAAGCTTTTGGTCTGTTTTCGACACCTCCGGTATATAAAGTATAAGAACTCCATGCTGTATATGGTGCCCTTTCGTTTTTGCCAACCCAGTAAACCTGCCAATCCGAACCTGTTGGATTACTCTCTGGCCATTGTGGATGATTTCTTTGTAATTGATGGCGGTGTGAGAGTACCAAATCTGCCTGTCCTAATAAGACGTCCGTTAAAACGATAAATATATAAAGGAGAATCACCATGTTATACGGATATATCAGGGTCAGCACCGAGAAGCAGACCGTCAAGAATCAGAAAATGGCCATCCGGGCTTACTGCAGGCAGAGACGGCTCCATAATATAGAGTGGGTGGCCGAGACCATATCCGGCACCAAGAAGCCGGAGAAGCGCAAGCTGGGCGGGCTGCTTGCCACAGTCCAGCAGGATGACATGATAATCGTAACGGAACTCTCCAGGCTGGGGCGCTCCATGATAATGATCCTTGACGTGCTTCAATTACTTCTGGAAAAGCATGTGCGTGTTATCGCCATCAAGGAAGGCTACGAGCTCGGAGACAACATCCAGAGCAAGGTTTTGGCGTTCGCTTTCGGGCTTAGTGCGGAGGTCGAGCGGCAGCTGCTCTCGGAGCGAACGAAGCTGGGGCTTGCGAGGGCGAGGAAGCAGGGAAAGCGGCTCGGGAGAATGAAGGGACAGAAACCGAAGCGGTACAAGCTCACAGGCAAAGGGGCGTACATCCGCCGGGAACTGGAGGCGGGGCGCACGAAGGCTTCGCTTGCACGGGAGCTGGGTGTTACGTGGAGCACGTTGCAGCGGCACTTACGGCGATTATAATTTTCTTGACGGAAAACATAGAAAAATGCTACAATGTGGCAGAGGTAGACAAGAAGCAAAACCATCCTATTCTTATGGCAGCTTCCCCAGAATATTCTGGGCTTTCTGCTGTCGCTGTTCTTCACAAGGGAGGGGGACTACGGCGGATGCCGGGTCTATGATTTCAAAGAGGGATTCGGCGTTTCCCTCGGCAATTATCTTTTCTGCGGTGGAGTGTCGCTCGCCCATGAATACGGGCACCACATCCAGTCGTTGTATCTCGGCTGGCTGTATCTTCCGCTTGTCGGCCTGCCGTCAATAATCAGAAGCATTTACAGTATTCTCAAGCACAAAGATTATGTCTGGTATCATTCCGGCTACCCGGAGAACTGGGCAGACGATTTAGGTAAACAGTTGCCTTATCCTTATAACGTGAGCCTACGGCAATCCTCGCACGGGGAGGGTGGCGTATGATAACTCTCTTCATTGCTATTCTTACCTCGCAGGCAATATTCACATTCATTCAGTTTATGATTTCACGGCATGACAAGAAGAAGGGCATTCTGGCAGAGATGCAGAAAGACATCAAGGAGCTTAAAACTTTTAACCAAGAGGAACGCAGAGACTTGAAGCGTATACAACTTATGACGCTTATCCATGTTCACCCGGAGGACGTATCTGACATTATGGAAGTGGCCGAGGAGTATTTTAAAAACCTTGACGGCAATTGGTATATGTCATCGATATTCCAGCAGTACCTTGATGAGAACAAAATCGAGCATCCTTTGTGGATGAGGGGCGGTAAATGACATTCGCAGATTTCATAGTCAAATATCAGGGCAAGAAGGTTGACTTTGACGGGGTTGACGGTGCGCAGTGCGTGGATCTGTACCGCCAGTACTGCAAGGATGTGGTCGGCTGCCCACATACCGGGTCTGTCAATCCAGACGGAGCAAAGGCTCTGTATCTCAAGTTTTCAGAGAGAAAAGAAAAGGAGTATTTCTACCGCTTTTCACCCAACCTCGCAAGGTTCGGAGATGTCATTGTCTGGGACGCTACAAGCACGAACAAGTTCGGGCACGTTGCGCTGGTCGTTCAGGCTTACCAGCAGGATGAGGTGCTGGTTATGGAGCAGGACGGATTCAAGCAGGACGGAACTAAGTTTGCAGTCCGGGGCTTGAAAAGTGCGCTGGGAGTTTTAAGACCGAGAGTTTAACGCACGTGCAACGCACAAGTGCGTGTTGGAAATGCGTTATTTTATTTTGCTTTAATAACAGAAAATAAGACGGTGTGTAATTAAAGAAAAAAGCAATTTATTTTAATAAGGAGATAAGGATGAAAAAGATTATTGAGATTCTTAAAAATCCGGCTATGACAGTTTTTATTTGGTTGCTTGCAGGTGCTTGTTATCTGTCGCTGTGGACTAATGCAATCAAGCATGGTGACAAGCCGCAGGTCTGTGTCATGGTGCTTTTCACTCTGGCCGGAATTGCTTTATTTCTAAGGTATAAGGATACAAAGAAATGAGAGCCGACAAAGCTTTACTTGGTGACAAGGTGGGAGACTATGACTGTGCCAAGATAGCTGGTATATTCCTGCTTATCGTATGTGCAATAGGTTTTTTCATGCAGCTCCCTGGATGGGAGACAATGATGTATGGCGGAGGCGGAATGATCCTCGGTAAATGTCTGCGGGAGAACACTTGAAAGGCAGCTCTGGAGACGTGAAGAAGGTTAAAATAATTCTGGACGTAGCTTTTGGCCACTTCGATAAAGTCCTTAAAAAATCGTATCACAAGACCATTGATGTCGTGTTCGGTGTCTACCGGGGCGGAGAGTATGATGGTTGGCTTGCTGTAAGCCTCAAGCCCTCCAAGGGCTGGCTTGACTGGTTGATAAATCTTTTTGCATTTCCGCACAGGGAATACTACTGGGGCGGTATGGCGCACGGCGGCTATTGGCGGGAGATAGAGCGGTATTGGGACAACTTCAAGCTTGTGATAACCGGCACTCCTGCATTGGATGAGGCATATAAAAAAGGCATCATAGTTTCCGGCCGGAGCAAGGGTGCGGCCGAGGCTGTGCTTATCGGCATGAGGATGGCGTATTTAGGCTGCCACATGCTTGTCGGTGCAGTGGAGCCTCCGAGAATGTGCAGCAGGGGCTTCGCAAGGACAGCAGAGGAAAAGATCGGCGTGGACAACATCATCTGCATTGTGTATCAGAACGATATAGTTCCAGGTATTCCTCCATGGTTTGTTCTGCCGGGCACCGTGATACAGATAGGGGACAGACGGTTCGGCCTGTCAGTGAATGACCACATCACGGCTACAACCGAGGAGGATGTGCTGTATGAGGCTTTGAATATTTAACAAGGAGATCAAATGTGCTTAAAAAATTCTGGGATTTTATCAAGAAAAATTGGCGTATTGTTGTTGGTGTTTTCAGTGCTGTTGCCCTGTTCCTCCTGGGCAGACGTTCGGCTGACGGATCAGGAGTACGATCTGTTGATGAAGGACTTGACCGATGCAAGGGAACTGCAGAAAAAGCAGAGCGACAAAATAGCGAGCTTGGAAAGCGACTTGACGACTGCCAGAAAGATACAGGAGAGCTCCGACAGGAGAATAGAGAAATTGGAAAGCGACTTGAGCAGTGCCAAGGCACAGCAGCAGGAATCAGAGACGACAATCAAGAAATTGCAGAGCGACTTGATGACGGTATCAAAATCCTTCAAGATGCTAAAAAGAGAGCAGAAAAAGGAGAAGGTTGAGGCGTTTTTATGGGGAACGGCTGCAGGATTTATGGGCGGAATGGCCGGGGGATATTGCCTCGCCAGGTAGTTATTCTATTGTCTCCAGGTAATTGTCAATCCGGGTCGATACCTTCTTGCAGAACCCACATCTGTGGGTCTTTGCTTTCTCAAAAATAGTAATCTCATGCTTGCAATAAGGGCATACTGCTTTTCTTGCTCCGCCCTGCGAAATCAAGGCGATGCCGGAGCATACACCCCAGATTCCGATGATAACAATAATGATTGCGATGACCGGAAGGAGTGCAAAAAAAGCAATGCTGGCTATTAAAGAACCTGCGCCGCATATAAGATAAAAAGCTCCTATGCCGCCACCCTTAATGTGCTTGCCGACTTCTGTTCTGCGTACTTCCATATCACTGCTCCTGTCTGTATTTGTCCCGGAGGGTTATCATCTGGCGGGCTTCCTTCTCGTCGTTCACAGGGATGATTGCCGGGATCTCGCCGCTTTTCAGGCACTGGAAAAGGTCGACGATATAGTTCTCAATCTGAATCCGCTGATCCGGTGGAAGCTCGCTTGATATACGCACGGCCTCGATGCCGTTGATTGTGACGGAAGATTTACCTATCACGATTTCCGGCCGGTTGTCCTTGAGCGGAATCACGGGCAGCATCTTGAAGGACTGGTACCAGTCACGGAATCCCCTCTGTGTATCGTTTATCATGTGCTTAAGGGTCTCGTCAATGTCTCCCGAGAGCTCCAGAGCAAGCTCCCCACGGGCAAGCGACTGATTGGGGACGGTGGTGTCCCATCCGTACTGCATGAGTTTGTCATGGTACTTTATGAAGAATCTTGCGCCGGAAAGCTGTTCTGTTATCTCCCTCGGGTCAAGACCGAGCCTCTGTCTTGCGGCCTTTGAGTAGTCCTGCCATGCGAGCCCGGACTGCTTGTACATCTCCTTGTCATAAACGATTGTGTAGAGGATTATCGCCGAGAGAATCCAGCACTTTGAGGAGAAGTTATTGAGGTTCCTTATTCCAGCCTCGACCACATCCAGGCTGCTTGACGAGAACAGTTCCACGATGTTCTCCGGTGCGTTCTCCTCTGCGATTGCAATGATTGTTTTCTTTGCCTTCTCCACTGCTTCTGCGTTGTACTCATCATACTTTGTTATTGCCATAAAATACTCCTTATCAGTTGTCTCTGTGCCTCATATACCTCCGGGAACTCGTTCGCATCCCAGTTGGTGTATACCCCGGTCATGCTGGAATCCTTGTGTCCGATGACCGCCCTAATCTTTGCGGGACTTATATCCTTTTTCTCCAAGTATGTATTGAAAAAATGCCTAAAAGAATGAAAGGTTAGATTCCGCTTTTTATAATCTATCCCAACCAGTCTGTATGCTTTCCGCAGGGCTTCCCGGACAGCGTTGGAGCAGTAAGGCTGTCCCTCTATCTCTCCGTTGAAAAGGAAGCCCTGTCTGTTCGGCAGCACGTCCAGGAGCAGGTCGCAGGCCGGAACTTTCCGCTTCAAGTGGTTTTTGATGTCTCCGAGACCGAAGGGTTCCTCGTAACTCTTGCGCACGTCAAGGTAATCCCCAGCCACGTCGGTGTCCTGCAGAGCGAGCACTTCGCCGATACGCATGCCAGTGAAGCAAGAGAGTTGCGCCGCACTCCGCAGAATAGGATTCTGCCAGTTCTCCACCTTGAAAACTTCCCGGAGCTCTTCCTCTGTCGGTAGATCCATAGCCACCTTGTCCACAGAGAGTTTGCCGATGTTGACCATCGGATCTTTGAGGAGCAGCATGTCCTCTCTTGCCTGTTTCACCACTATCCGCAGGACGCCGATTGCCTCGTTGATTGATTTGTTGGAATATTTTTCTTTCAGTTTAAGGATCCAGCTTTTTATCTTGGCGGAGTTAAGGTTGACCATCTGGATGTTGCCGAGGTAGGGGAGGACTAAGTTGTTGAGCTTCTGCCTGTAAAAGAGAATGGTGCTCGGAGCAAGTCCTTTCCGTCCGGAACTTCCTTTTGCCAGCTTCCACTGTACATAACGGCATGACGGAGTAAAAAAATCTTTGGTGTATGCCCGCAGCGTCATTGATGAGCTCTGGCACAGCTCGCCCCTCTGCATGAGCCGCAGGCAGACGAGGTTTGCTTTTCTCCTCGCTTGGGCTTTATCTTTTGCGGAAGTGCCTGGGCACTTCACTCCAGTCGACAGAAGTGCAGAGCGAGATCCGTCTTCCCGCCTGTATCTGTAATAAAAGATGATGCCCGTTCCTACCTTGCGGGCTACAAGTGTGTAAGGAGCTGAAACTCTCAAAAAATACCCCTATTTGGTATCAATGTGGTATCAATCAACATTTTTACCTCTATAAATCCTTGTATGGCAAGGTTTATTATTACGGAAGCGGAGGGATTCGAACCCTCGAGCCCCAGAGGGGCTACCTGATTTCGAGTCAGGCTCGTTATGACCACTTCGATACGCTTCCTATAAAATTATTCCCATTCGATGGTGGAGATTGGCTTTGGAGACAGGTCGTAAAGGACTCTGTTTACACCCTTCACCTCGGATAGGATTCTGTCTGTAATCCGGTGCAGCAGCGGATATGGAATCTCTTCTATAGTTGCTGCTGTAGCATCGGTGCTGTTCACTGCCCTGATAACTACTGGCCAGTCCCAGCTCCGTTTTCCATCTATAATTCCAGTGGATTTAATATCTGGTACAATTGTAAAATACTGCCATACCTTTCCAGCAAGACCAGCTTTTGCAAATTCATCCCTAAGTATTGCATCCGACTCCCGTACTGCCTCAAGCCTGTCCCGGGTTATAGCACCGATACATCGCACTCCAAGTCCAGGTCCTGGGAAAGGCTGTCTGTATACCATGCTGTCTGGGAGTCCCAGAGCCTTGCCTAAAGCCCTGACCTCGTCCTTGTACAGCATCTTTACTGGTTCCACCAGCTCAAAGTCAAGCTCCTTAGGCAGTCCTCCCACATTGTGGTGTGCCTTTACCCCTTTGGACTCTGTAATATCCGGGTAGATAGTTCCCTGAGCCAGGAACTTGATGCCATCCAGTTTTGCAGCCTCTTCGGCAAATACATCTATGAACTCTTTTCCAATTATCTTCCGTTTCTGCTCCGGGTCTGAAACTCCGGCAAGCTTG
>Ga0247611_10001113_pt1 | contig 49654 bp, 45 predicted proteins | sample 177DNAGHGhighgp2_FD_192422 | JGI IMG/M metagenome (GOLD analysis project Ga0247611, IMG submission 192422) | Sheep rumen microbial communities from Palmerston North, Manawatu-Wanganui, New Zealand - 1770 DNA GHGhigh gp2 | ecosystem: Host-associated > Mammals > Digestive system > Stomach > Rumen... | reverse complement strand
TCCTTAAACCACAAGTCCTCAACCTGAGGTTCATACAATTCAATCATTAATCACTATTAAGCGAAATGATTTATTAAAATTTATTACGACTAAAAATGATAGAGTTAAAAAGGATAAAAACATTGAGAAATATATTTCATTGATTAAAGAAAAATATCCAATAATCAACGAAATAATAAATGTATATAATGATTTTTATAATATCTTTAAAGAAAAGAAAGAATCTTTATATGATGAGTTTGTAAATAAATATGAATTAAAAGAAAATATAAATCCTGAAACTGGTGAGATTTTAGAAATTGACGATAATATCGAAAATATTCAAGGATTTATTAAAAGCATAAAAAAAGATATCACCCCGATCAAAGCAGCGATATCTTTTAATGAAAGTTCTGGATTTGTTGAAGGTAACAACAACAAATTCAAGCTTATCAAACGTATTTTATACGGAAGATGTAATTTAGTCAATCTTTTTAAGAAATGTTTTTCTATTTTCTCTTTAAAAGCATCATCCAATATATTTAATTTATTAAATTTTTCTAGTTCTATACCCCATCAAGCGTAAGAACCGTAGAAATACAGTAAGGCTTTTTATTTTTATCAAAAGGGAGGATTTTATATGAATAATAGAGATAAAAATAATAACATTTTAGAAAAAGATTACTTTAATGATCTCAACAAAATTAAAGAAACTATATGGCGAGTATAGGAAAAATGTCCCAACTACCTAGAAAAATGTCTCTAATATAAGAAAAATGTCCGAGTACAAATCTTAAAAAAATTAAAGAGCACCAATTAATACATAGAAATATTAAAAGCATTATTATAAACTTTAAAATTGGCTCTATTAAGCCATTTTATGGATTCAAGCAAAGAAAAAAGGTTTAACACCAAACGGTATTAAACCTATTGTTCTTTAATGGCAGTGTACGCAATAACTAATACAATTTGCGTACCCCTTCTTGAAAAGTGCGTACCCCTAAGGCATTTGCGTACCCTTAGTGTGTTTTGCGTACCCCATATTCATGAATATAAAATTCTTTAAATTCAGGATCAAATATGCGTTGCTTAAGTTTCATAAAAATGATTCTTAAAGCTTTTCTTATGCTAATTTTAGTTCTCACTTATGAAATGGGCATCTAGTTCCAATGCACTGCTTGTTCCATGAAGAAAACTCACACTCAATTTCATCTAATTCCATTTCAACACCATATTTCTCTTTAACAAATCTAACCCCACTACTTAAAGATAAGAAAGCATTCCTTTTGCAGCATCTAGGTCCACCTATTTCGCTCATCTTATTAATAACTGATGATGTAAATTCCATATTTTCAGCATAATAAGCTGAAGAACTCAAAGGACTGACTTCATGAATAATTGCCAATACTGCCGCAACAGATGCAACAGAACCACACATTCCCCAATAGCCACACATTGCTCCAGGCATTTTAATTGTTCTTTCCGCTAATACATCAATTGCTTTTATGATATCAATATCGCCTCCGCTATTTTTGTATGCCACCATAAACGATGCTCCATCAAGGAAATGATGCTCCGGTCCATGAATATTAACAAAATCCTTATGCATAATTGACTTTACAATTTCTATAGGATTCTTGCTTTTGTTTTTTAAGACTTCTTCTTTAATAAGCTTATATTTTTCATCCAATGTATATTCCATAGTTCCACCTAATTTAAATAATTTTTTAACATTTCAATTTTATCTTTATCGATTGAATAATGAACCCATTTCCAATCTTTTCTAGCAACAACCAATTCACTATCAGTTAATATTTTCATATGATGAGACAAGGTTGATTGATTACATTCTACTTTTTCTAATAATTTACAAGCACATAATTCTTTAGCATTAATTAATTCTTTCAAAATGAATAATCTCGTTTCGTCCCCAATTGCTTTGAACATATTTGCATACTTCTTTAAATCCATAATTAACACCTCTCATATCGATACACATCAATATTATACGTTCTCACATCGATGTTTGTCAATTTGAACGCAACAGAAAATAAAAAAAGGCTTGATACTTTTCATATCAAACCTATTCTTATAAATTGGCAGTATACGCAATAACTAATACAATTTGCGTACCTACTCATTTGATAATAATTTATTATATGTTCTATCCATTAATATTGCTCCTAATGGTGCAGTTATTAAAATTGAAATAACAGCTCCTGTTAAAATAACTGTTCCACAATTTAGCCCCTCTGATAAAGCTATTGCACCAATTGATGCTTGAACTGTTGCTTTAGGCAAATAAGAAAAAATAATAAACAATTTTTCTTTTTTATTAAATTTAGTAGCGATCAAGCATAAAATTACACCTATGCTTCTAAATATTAATGCTATTAAAACTACACCAACCAAAATTGCTCCATCTTTAGAAAAAGCATAATTAATACTTGTAGCAATTCCAACTAAAGTAAATAATAATATTTCAAAACAGCTCCATAAGGAATTATATGTTTTTTGAATTTCCTTAGTTTCTTCTTTTTTAAATATATTAACAATTAAAGCCATAACAATAATTGCTAAAAGTGATGAAATACTAAAATATGGTTTTAATACAGTTTCTAGTGCGATCATTCCGAATGATAAGCCTAACATAAATATCACATTTATAACTTTATTCATCTTTAATTTATTAATTATTAAAACTATTAACATGCCTACCAGAATTCCAAGAGCAATACCACTTATTATACTTAAAGGTATTTGCCATATTGTCCATGCATCAAAATTAGCAGTAGCAACTAAATTTTTAAAAGAATAGAATAATACAATTACAAAAATGTCATCACATGAAGCACCTGCCATTATTAACTCGGGTACATTATGTTCTTTTCCATATCCCTCATCCATCAATTTTATCATTCTAGGTACAACAACAGCTGGGGATACTGCAGCTAGTACACTTCCCAATAATAAAGCTTCTAAATATGAAATACCTAAAAACATTGGTGCAAATATAGTAACACCTATAATTTCAAAACATGCTGGCAAAAAACACATTAATATAGCTGGTCTACCTATCTTTTTTAAATTATTAATATCTAAAGATAATCCACTTCTAGTTAATATAATAACTAAAGCAATTTGTCTTAAATAAGATGATATGTTTATTAGTGTATCATCTACAATATTTAATACTGATGGACCTATTAATATTCCTAATTCAATATACCATACAAGCTTTGGTAATTTTATTTTTTCAAAAATATATCCACCTAATATTCCAAAAGTAAAAATAATAAATAAAGATAAAAATATATTCATAATTCCTCCTTAAATCATTAAAAAAAGCTGATTTATCCATGACAAAAAAATCATAGACGTCATCAGCTTAAATAAGCGGTTTAGCAATTTTGCAAGGGAGACAATCATTCCCTACAAAAATAATTATACTATTAAATCAATTAATAATAAATACTTGATTTAAACATTTATTAAAAGTAAAAGAAAAAAGGCTTCTTTAGGTTATCAAAATCTAGAAAAATGTCCGAGTATAGGAAAAATGTCCCAAATACCTAGAAAAATGTCTCTAATTCGAGAAAAATGTCCGAGTACTACTTGTGCCTTATTAATAAAAGACTAGTTAATTAATACAAAGTAATACTAGAAACTGTATTAAAAAATATGAAATCGGCTCTATTAAGCCATTTTTTAATATTACACAAAGAAAAAAGGTTTAACACCAAATTGTATTAAACCTACTTGTTCTATAATGGAGGCCCCGACCGGATTTGAACCAGCGATCAGGCAGTTGCAGTGCCGTGCCTTACCACTTGGCTACAGGGCCACATATGAACGCTATTATTATAGCAAAGTAACACTACAAAGTCAATTGAAAAATTATAAAAATTATTAGTATACTTTTTATATTTTTTTCTTGATAAATGTATATTTCGAGAATATAATATTTGTGTATTTTTTTACTAATAATAGGTAGGTGAAATTATGAAGGTCGCTTTTGACAATAATAAATATCTTAAATTACAATCTGAAAACATTCTTAAAAGAGTATCTCTTTTTGGCGATAAACTATATCTAGAATTCGGTGGAAAACTTTTTGACGATTACCACGCTTCTAGAGTACTACCAGGATTCTTACCAGATAGTAAATTAAGAATGCTTTTAACACTAAAAGAAAAGGTTGAAGTTGTAATAGCTATAAATGCACATGATATCCAAAAAAACAAAATCAGATCAGATATTGGTATCAATTATCAATCAGAAGTTTTAAGACTAATTGATGCTTTCAGAGCTTCTGGCTTATTTGTAGGTTCTGTATGTATTACTCAATACCAAGCTGTACCTCAAGTTGAATCATTTAAGGATAGATTAAATAATTTAGGAATTAAAACATACCTTCATTATGAAATTGCAGGATATCCTCATGATGTTAATGCTATTATTTCTGAAGAAGGTTTTGGAAAAAATGAATATATCGAAACATCAAGACCTATTGTAGTTGTTACTGCTCCAGGTCCTGGTTCTGGTAAAATGGCAACATGCTTATCTCAGTTATATCATGAAAACAAGCGTGGTATTAAAGCTGGATATGCAAAATATGAAACATTCCCTATTTGGAATATACCACTTAAACACCCTGTTAATCTAGCTTATGAAGCTGCTACTGCTGATTTAAATGATGTTAACATGATTGATCCATATCATCTAGAAGCTTATAATATTCAAACAGTAAATTACAATAGAGATGTAGAAATATTCCCAGTATTAAAATCAATGTTTGAAGCTATATATGGTTCTTCTCCATATAAATCTCCTACTGATATGGGAGTAAATATGGCAGGTTATGCAATTTGTGATGATGAAGCAGCAAAGGAAGCTTCTAAAAATGAAATTATTAGAAGATATTTAGATTCTTTAGTTGATTTAAGAAATGGTAAAGTAAAAAGAGATGCTGTAGATAAGATTGCATTATTAATGCGTCAATTAGAAATATCTATTGATGATAGAAAATGTGTTAAAGCTGCATTAGATAAGAGAGATTTAACTAATACAGTATCTATGGGCCTTGAATTACCTGATGGCACTTTAGTAGATGCTAAAACATCTCCATTATTATCAGCTCCTGCTGCATTAATTTTAAATGCATTAAAGAAATTAGCAGATATTAGAGATGATATTTTAATCATTTCACCTACAATTATTGAGCCTATTTCTAAAATGAAAATAAATAATTTAGGTAATCATAATCCTAGATTACATGCAGATGAAATATTAATTGCATTAGCAATCTCTGCTACTACTAATCCATTAGCTCAAATGGCTATGAATAAATTACCTGAATTAGCACATTGTCAAGCACATTCAACTGTTATATTACCTCAGGTTGATGCTTCAGTATTTAAAAAATTAAAGATTGATACTACTTCCGAGCCTGAATTCTATGCTCACAAATTATATGTAAAATAAGATTTAAATTGGGATTTTTTCCCAATTTTTTTCTTTTTATATTTTTTTAATTATTTATAATTAATTCTTCTTTTCAAAACAAAATTGGCACTCTATACTTGCAAGTGCTAATTTTTGTGATATAATATAATTGTAGTTGGATAACTACCATGAAACGGAGGGATTAAATATGATGAATAATGAAAATATGGAACAAGAAAATGTATTAGAGAAATATGGTCGTGACGTCGTTAGCCTTGCTAGAGAGGGTAAAATTGATCCCGTAATTGGTAGGGATGAAGAAATAAGACGTATCATAAAAATATTATCAAGACGTACGAAAAATAACCCAGTATTAATAGGTGAGCCAGGTGTAGGTAAAACTGCAATCATCGAAGGCTTAGCACATAGAATTGTCGCAAATGATGTACCTACTTCTTTAAAAGATAAAACAATTTTCGAGCTTGATATGGGCGCATTAATTGCCGGCGCTAAATTCAGGGGCGAATTTGAAGAGAGATTAAAGGCTGTATTAAATGAAGTAAAAAAATCAGAAGGTAAAATAATTATGTTTATCGATGAAATTCATTTAATAGTTGGTGCTGGTAAGGCTGATGGTGCACTAGATGCAGGAAACATGCTAAAGCCAATGCTTGCTAGAGGTGAATTACACTGTATTGGTGCTACTACTCTTAAAGAATATAAAGCATATATTGAAAAGGATTCAGCACTAGAAAGAAGATTCCAAAAGGTTTTAGTTCAAGAGCCATCTGTTGAAGATACTATTTCAATTTTACGTGGTGTAAAAGAAAAATTTGAATTACATCATGGTGTAACAATTCAAGATAATGCAGTTGTAGCTGCTGCTGCTTTATCTAACAGATATATTCAAGATAGATTTTTACCTGATAAGGCTATTGACTTAATTGATGAAGCTTGTGCTTCTTGTCGTATGGAAATAGATTCAAAGCCAGCTGAATTAGATGACCTTGATCGTCATATAGCTCAATTAAAAATTGAACAAATGGCGTTAAAAAAGGAAAAAGATTCTATATCTTTAAACAGATTAAAAGAAATAAATGATGAATTGGATTCTTTAAATAAAAAACAAGCTGAATTAAATAAAAAATGGGCTGAAGAAAAAAATGAAATTCAAGATTATAAAAATATTAAAGCTGAAATGGATAAATCAAAATTCGAGCTTGATAAAGCATTTAACGAAGGTAATTATAAAAGAGCATCCGAGCTTCAATATTCTATAATTCCAAATCTTCAACAAAAAATAGATGAGTATCAAGCAAAATCTAAAGATGATCATCTTCTATCTGAATCAGTTACTGAGGAAGATATTGCTGAAGTTGTTTCTAAATGGACAAATATCCCTATTTCTAAGCTTATGCAAGGAGAAAGAGAAAAGATATTGAATCTTTCAAATGAATTAAAAAATAGGGTTATTGGACAAGATGAGGCTGTTGAATTAATATCTGATGCTATTATAAGACAAAGAGCCGGAATCAAGGATGAAACAAAGCCTATAGGTTCATTCTTATTCTTAGGTCCTACAGGTGTTGGTAAAACAGAGCTTGCTAAAGCATTAGCTGAAGCATTATTTGATTCTGAATCACATATTATAAGATTAGATATGTCTGAATATATGGAACAATATTCTGTATCTAAATTAATCGGTTCTGCCCCAGGATATGTAGGATATGAGGAAGGTGGACAATTAACCGAAAAGGTTAGACGTTCTCCTTATTCTATCGTATTATTTGATGAAATTGAAAAGGCACATCCTGATGTATTTAATATTTTACTTCAAATACTAGATGATGGTAGATTAACTGATTCACAAGGTAGAACAATTGATTTTAAAAATACAATTATTATCATGACTTCTAATTTAGGATCTAATATATTATTATCAGATGATGCAAATAAAGATGAAGAAATTGATAGATTGTTAAAATCTACATTTAAGCCAGAATTCTTAAATCGTATTGACGAAATTATAAAATTCCATCCATTAAGCAAAGATGTTCAATTATTAATTGTTAACAAGATGTTGAAGGAATTAAATATGAGATTAATAGCTCAAGGCTTAGATATCTACTTTGCTGATTCCTTAAAGAAATGGATATTAGATGAATCATTTAATGAAGAATTTGGTGCTAGACCAATTGCTAGATTTATAACTAAGAATGTTGAAACATTTATAGCTACTAATATTATATCTAATACTATTAAGCCACAAACTCCATACATTTGTGATTGTGTTGATGGTAAAATTAGAATATTTAATAAATAAATATAAAAAAAAGCATTGAACCATATAAATTCAATGCTTTTTTCATTTAATTAGAATGCTCTTACAACACCAACGATTGCTAAAACAAAGAAAATTATAAATAATACCATAAATACAATCTTTACAGTTTTATTCCATTTAACATTATCTAGCCAAATAAAGCCAGCGATACCTGCACATATGAATAAGAATATATGACAAATATGATTTAATTTATTTAATACTCCTCCATCTACACCACAAAGGTTAAGTAAGAATATTGTACCACCTAACATTAATGATACGAATGCAACTAAACCAACTACCCAAAATAAAGTTATTTTTGTGCTTCCACTATTTTTTGCCATTTATTATCTCCCCTTTCAACAACGATTCTATTATATCACATTTTTAATTAATAAATTAATTAATTATCTTTTTCTTAAAACTCTCATTTTAGCACTATGTGCTCTATTATTTTCTTTTAATTCATCATCGCCTGATACAATTGGATGACGTGTAATAAGCTCAAATGGTGCTTCTTCTTTAATTATAATAGGTAATCCCTCAGGAATATCTAATGTAGATCTTTCTTTAAATACGTTTTTACATATTCTATCTTCTAAAGAATGGAATGTAATAACTACTGCATAACCATCTTTATTCAACATATCTAAGGCATCATTAATAGATACCTCAAAAACCCTTAATTCATCATTAACAGCTATTCTTAACGCTTGGAATGTCTGTTTTGCAGGATGACCCTTTTTATTTAATATTTTTTGTGGTAATGCCTTCTTGATTACATCTACTAATTCAAATGTAGTTTTTATAGGTTTAATTTGACGTTCACGTTCAATTTCTCTAGCTATTTGCTTAGCAAAAGATTCTTCTCCATATCTAAATAAAATATTTTGTATTTCATTAAATGAATAATTATTTACTATATATTCTGCAGTTAAATCTTGATTTTGATTCATTCTCATATCAAGTGGTGCATCATAATTATAGCTAAATCCTCTTTCTGGAATATCGAATTGAAATGATGATACGCCTAAATCATATAAAACACCATCTATTTTAGTTACACCTAAATTATTTAATTCCTTTTTTATATCCTTAAAATTAGCCTTTATAAAAGTATAATTATTAGATATTTCATCTAATACCTCTTTAGCTCTCTTAAAGGCATAATCATCTTGATCAAAGCAATATAAATGACCAGTAGTTAATCTCCTTAAGATTTCTTTTGAATGGCCACCACCACCTAGGGTACAATCTACATATATACCATCTGGTTTAATATTTAAATTTTCAATTGCTTCATTCAATAAAACACTCTTATGAATATACATAGAATCCCCTACCTATCTATAAATAGAAAATAGACACCCCAGGCGTCTATTTCTATTTCGTATTAGAATTTTACTTTGCTGCTTCTTCAGCTGCTTCTTCCTTCTTTGCAACTACTTGCTTACCCTTATAGTAACCACAGTTAGCACATACTCTATGAGCTAATGTTAATTCACCACATGAAGGACAAGTAATCATTCCAGGAACTGATAATGCAAGATGAGAACGTCTCATTCTCTTCTTCATCTTTGATACTCTACGAAAAGGTACTGCCATCTTAGAACACCTCCTACAATAAATCCTTTAATGAGGCAAATGCTGGATTTATTTTTTCTTCCTCTAAATCTTCATCAGATTCAAATTCTTCAACAGTTGTAGACATTGGCTTATTAATTAAGATGTTAGCAACTATTGCTTCTTTTGTATCTAATGTAATACCATCAATTAAGAAAGCATCTTCATCAGATTCATCAGTTGAAAAAATTTCTTCTGCATCAATTTCAATTGGATAATCAAGCTGTTTTAAGGAAATAGCATCCTCTAATGTTAAGACAATTTTAATCTTAAAATTAATCTTATAAGTGTCATCTCCTCTATTCATGATTGTTGATGAAACATCACAAGGACTTGATTTAATAATATCTTCTAATCCATTAAGATCTGAAGATAAATCAATTGTTTCACTATATGAATATGGCATTGATATTTTTTTCAATTGAGCTAAAGTAAACCTCATAAAATCACCTCAGCATTTCAATTATACTTTTATACATTATTAAAGTCAAGAAGTATTTTACTAATGAATTATTCTTATCTTATTTTTCATGAACAAGCTTACCAGATATATGTAATATATCTATTTTAATTAATAAAGCTCTTGCCATGCTTTGCTTTAATTCCTCAATAGTATATTCCTTAGAAGGAAAATATTTCATACCAAATGTTAATAGCTTGTTATATCTTATATCTTCATCTTCTACTATCTGTGCTTTACCAAATACTACAACACTTTTGACATAATAAAAATATCCATCATTATCTTTATATTCTTCGCCAATTATTGATAATGATACTTTATTATTTCTTTTTATTGAATCTATTTTATGACCAGTTAACGCACTATGAAAATATATGGCATTATCTATCTCATCATAATAATAATTTATTGGTAATGTATATGGAAAATCATCATCACCATTAACACCAAGAAAAGCTCTTTTACAACTTTTTAAAAGCTTTTTACATTCATCAATTTCAAGTTTTTGTTTAAATCTTCGCATTTCTCTAAACATTAAATCACCTACTCAAAATTCAATTCAATATCTACTAATCCTTCATAGAAATTATCTTCGTGTGTTACCAATATAACTGAACCAGGAAAAGCATCTATTGCCTCCCAAAGTTCAGCCTTAGATGCAACATCTAAGTGATTTGTAGGCTCGTCAAATATCAAAATATTACTCTTTTTCATAGTCATTAAAGCAAGCCTTACTTTTGTTTGTTCTCCACCCGATAATTGCATCATTGGTTTTATTGCTAAATCACCTTTTATTCCAACACTTGCTAGAATTGATCTTAATTCACCATCAGTTTTTAAATGATAAAAATATCTTAAATAATCTATAGCATTTACATTAGGTGCATAATTTTCTTCCTGTGCGAAATAATTAAGATCAGCAGATGGATTCCATACATAATTTCCATCAAGCTTTGGTATTAATCCCATTATTGTTTTAATAATAGTTGATTTTCCAACACCATTATGACCTAATATAGCTACCTTTTGATTTTGTTTTAATAAAAAATTTAAATCAGTTAATACCTTTTTATCGCCATATCCAACTGTTAAATTATCTAGCTTTAATACCTCTTGTCCAAGTCCTTTTGAAAAAGGAAATTTTATATGCATTGGCTCATGGTTTTTAGGCTTTTCTAATACTTGAATTCTTTCAAGCATTTTTCTTCTTGATTGAGCTCTTTTTGTCGTAGTAGCTCTAACTATATTTTTCTTAATAAAATCTTCTGTTTTCTTAATAAACGCTTGTTGATTAGCATAAGCCTTTTTATAATTATCTTCTCTTATTTCTCTTTCTATTAAATACTTATCATAAGGCATATTATATCTTGTTAAAACCTTATTACTTAAATTATATACAACTTCTCCAATTTCTCTTAAAAAGCCTTCATCATGGCTTATTACAACAAATTGCTTCTTATATGATTTTAAATATGAAGCAAGCCATATAATATGAGATTCGTCTAAGAAGTTAGTAGGCTCATCCATCAATAATACATCAGGTGAAATTAATAATAATTTAGCCAAATATACTTTGGCTCTTTGACCACCTGATAGAGTAGATAATTTTGTATCTAGACCATATTCATTTATACCTAAGCCATTTATCATATTTCCCATTGTGGAATTAATAGCATAAAAATTTTTCTTTTCTAATTCTTCTTGAATAGAATTAGCATATTCTAAATATTTATCATATTCGTATTCCTTACATGTGGCAAGCTTTTCATAATATGAATTCATTAAAGCTTCTTTTTCATATAATGGTTTAAATACATCTATTATATAATCATTTATTGATATATCAGTTTTAACCTTTAAATGCTGATCTAAATATGCATATGTTACATTATTTTCCCATTCAATCTTTCCAGCATCTGGTATTAAATTTTTAGCAATCAAATTCATAAATGTAGATTTACCTGCCCCATTATCGCCAACTATAACAATATGGTCTTTATTTAATATTCTAAAAGATACATTATTAAATAAATCTTCACTTGCATATTTGAATTTTAATCCTTCAACCTCTAAAAGTGCCATACAATCATTCCTTATATTTTTTTACATTATTTTTTAATAAATTATATACTTCTACATTTAAATCATCATTTAAAAAGAAATATGCCTGTGCTTTATTAAAATATATAAATGTATAATTATTGCTTTTGATACATTTTATTATATTTTTATATTTTATAGCTTGATGCTTTGTTGTAGCTTCTGAATTAACTGAAACAACTAGTTCATCATCATAAAAAGTGTATTTATAATTGACATTTTTATAATTAGTTTTTTTAATTTTAAAATATATAATTACATAAAAACAAAGACATATCAAAGCCATACTAAAGCATATTATTCCAGTACCTATGAATGTTATATCATTATTGTTTAAAAATGATAAGCCAATAAATAAACCACCTAGCAAAGATATTCCAACGATATAGATAATAAATGGTACCAAAAATCTTTTTTTATAAATTTCTTTAGTTGCAATTCTAACATCTTCACATTTATATTCTCTTTCATTTTTTAAAATGATTTTCTTTTCCATACAATCCCTCAAAAACCGATAAAATGGTCTGGAAAACCAGGCCATTTTAAAATTAATTTAATTCTTCATTATGTTTTTTAATTAAAGAAATAAATTCATCGATTGAAACAGTAACTTGTTCTTGGCTACCATATCTTCTATATGTGATAGTGCCATTTTTAACCTCATTATCACCAATAACTAATTGATATGGAATCTTTTTCATTTGAGCTTCACGAATCTTATAGCCAAGCTTTTCGTCTCTATAATCTACTTCAGCTCTAATCTTTGCTTTCTTAAATCTAGCAAATAAATTATCAGTAAATTCCTTATGATATTCTAAATTAACTGGGATTAGCTTAACCTGAACAGGAGCTAGCCATACTGGGAAAATACCTTTTGTTTCTTCTAGTAAGAAGGCAACAAATCTATCCATTGATCCTAAGATTGCTCTATGGATTACTACTGGTCTTGCCTTTTGACCCTTTTCATCAATATATTCAAGTTCAAATCTTTCTGGTAATTGATAATCTAATTGAATAGTTGATAATGTAACATCATGACCGATTGCTGATCTTACTTGAACATCAAGCTTTGGTCCGTAGAATGCAGCTTCACCGATTGCTTCATAATAATCTACTCCAAGCTCTTTTAATACTTGTCTTAATTCACTTTCAGATCTTTCCCATAATACATCATTACCGAAATATTTTTCAACATCATTAGGGTCTCTTAATGATAAACGGAATTTATAATTTTTAAATCCAAAATCATTATATACATCTAATATTAGTTTTGTAACTTCTTTAAATACATCACCAATTTGTGCTGGTGTACAGAAAATATGAGAATCATTTTGGTAGAAAGCTCTAGTTCTTTCAATACCAGTTAAAGCACCTGATGCTTCAAAACGGAAGTCAGCAGCGATTTCTGCAATACGTAATGGTAATTCTCTATATGAATGTAATTGGCTTCTATACATAACCATATGATGAGGACAATTCATAGGACGTAATACATATGATTCATCATCTACATCCATTTTAGGGAACATGTCATCCTTATAATGTGCCCAGTGACCAGATGTTTTATATAATTCAACATTACCAAGACATGGTGTCATAACATGCTTATAACCTAATTCATATTCCTTATCCATGATATAATCTTGAAGCTTTCTTCTAACGATAAATCCGTTTGGTAACCACATAGGTAGACCTCTACCTACTAATTCATCAAACATGAATATACCTAATTCCTTACCAAGCTTTCTATGATCTCTTGCTTTTCTTTCCTCTAATACAACTAAGAAATTATCTAATTCTTCCTTTGTTGCCCAGCAAGTACCATAAATACGAGTCATAACATCATTTTTAGAATCGCCTCTCCAATATGCACCTGCAACATTTAAAAGCTTGAAATTCTTTAAAACTCCAGTTGATATAACATGAGGTCCTCTACAAACATCAGCGTAATCAGCTTGTTCATAAATACCAACAATATCAGTATCCTTTACAGCATCAATTAATTCACATTTATATTTATCTGAAGCAAATTTCTTTTTAGCTTCATCCTTAGTTAATGTATAATGGTTGATTGCAATGTTTTCTTTTACAATCTTTTTCATTTCTTCTTCAATTTTTGGTAAGTCATCAATTGTAATAGGTGTGTTTAAACCAAAATCATAATAGAATCCTTCTTCAATTGCAGGACCTACACCCATTTTTGTACCTGGATACAATCTACATACAGCTTGAGCCATTAAGTGAGCACAAGAGTGATTTAATACCTCAAATGCTTCAGGATCTGATAATGTAACTAATTCTAATTTAGCATCCTCATTAATAGGAGTTTTTAAATCTACTAATTTGTCATTTAGCTTAGCTACAACACATTTTTTAGCTAAAGAAGGTGATAATTCTTTAGCAACCTCAATAATAAGCTTTCCAGCTTCTGCTTCAATTATTGAGCCATCTTTTAAAGTAATTTTAATCATATTATTCTTCCTTTCCATAAAAAAAACCTTAGGATTTCTCCTAAGGACGAATTTACCGTGGTACCACCTTAATTCTGTATATAATACAGCACTCATTAAAAAGTTAACGCCTTTTATACGTAATGGCATTTCCTCCATTAATCTCCTAAGGTAGTAATAATAAGCAAAATCAAGTACTTTCACCATCCGTACTCTCTCTAAAGATTTTAAGATATTATCTTATCCTTAATCATCAACACGAATATTATATATTAATTAATTAAATATTTCAACAAAATATTTATCTAGAATACTTATTTGAATCATCCATATTAATGGAAACCATTAATGCATTTAATCTAGAAATTATTCTATCAGCCTTTAAAACTGATTCAGATGATTTATCAATTGCTAGATGATTTTTTAAATCACCTGGCTTAATATTAGATGAAATAAATACTGGCTTATTTTCTAATACACGATAATTAATAACAGGACCTAATATTTCATCTCTTATCCATGGTGTCATGTTTTCACTACCTAAATCATCAAGCATTAAAACAGGAACTGATTTTAGCATATTGATAAGTGATTGATATCTATTATTATCACTAATTGCATTTTTTAAATCAGTTACTAAATCTGGAAAATATATCAATAAAGATTCAATATTATTTCTTGCTAATTCATTAGCTATACATGCTAATGTATATGTTTTACCAATAGAGAATGTTCCATATAAATATAATCCTTTAGCATATTCATTATTTCTACTTGCAGTAATAAATTCATTTATTTTCGCAAATATCTTTTTTCTACTTTCGGAATTAATATCATAATTATCAATTCTTGCTTCTAATATTTTAGTAGGTAAAAATAATGTTTTAATTAATGAACTATTTTTATTTTTTTTATTTTGTTCAATTAAATATCTACATGGACCATATTTAAAATTATCATCTTCAAATATTAATTTATGACCATTTGTTTCATTTTCACAAAAGCTTAGTCCCTTACATTTAACACATCTTCTATTTGATTCTAATAATAATGAAAACTCAATTACATTTTGCTCATTGATTTCATGTTCTGGAAATTCCTTTTGAATTTCTTTAATAAAATCATTAATTGAATTTTTATTAACGTTGGTATTAATTTCTATTTTTTTCATTATAGCTCTTCAAATCCTCCGTTATCATTATTTGTACTAGAATCATTATTATCTATTTTGGCAGTTGTTATATATTTTATAGCATCTACTGTAGCGAAAATATTATCCTTAATCCATGATTCTGAAACCTTTTTAAAATAATTCAATTTAGGCATTTCTCCGCCCTTATCCTTTACAACCTTCATAATCATACAATTTAGGACTCCACGTGGTAGAGCTATATTTTGATATATTTCTACAATTGTATCAAGATAAGATGAAGGATAATTTGGAACTATAGATTCTAAGAATTCAGAAGGAGATGCTGATTCAATATATGATATTAAATCATCATATGAAACATTATCTTCATTCTTAGAAACTAAGATAGGACCTTTCATATTTCTCTTATAATTAAATAGAATATTAGCCTTCTTCTTTAATAATCTATAATCATATAATTCACTTTTATTAATTGAATCATTATATAAGCTAATCATTTCAGATTCATCAAATCGATATACATAAGCGATATGACGAATTTGATTTTCAAAATTTTTAGTAACACCAGTTTCTAAGAAATCATGATTAATTTCTTTAAGAAAAAATGAAAAATCAAAGCCAGTGTCTTTGATTTTAATACCTGTATTAGGCTTCTTACCTAATATATACTGGAATTTTTCAAATGTTTCATCATTTGATACCTTTGATTCAAACACCTCATCAAATGAAAGTGTTACATCCTCATATGTCGTTTTATCAATTTTTTCTATTTTAAAATGATTACATATAAAATCAAAGGTTTCTTTTCTAATTTTAGAAAATAAATATAATCCTAATGTAACATCCTTAATAAAATTTTTAGCAGTTAAAGGCGGACATAAAGCATAGATATAGCTATTATCATTTTTATTATAATATGTTAATAATAATCCAATACCCTCAAGCTTAGATCTAGCATCTAAAAATTTTCTTTCACTAATTGAATATATTTCTAAAAAATCTTCATGGCTTAGTGATTCACTTTTAAGATTATTGCGTTCTAAAAAAGCATTAAATGCCATATATAGCATTAATGCTTCACTGCCTATTAAAGGTGTATAAAGTAGGGAAATGACTGATACATCATCATTAGACAGTGTAAATCCTGAATAGATATTGAATTTTGATTTTCTGTCTAATGATTTCATACCTAGGCTGTAATTTCTTTATGTAAAGAAACTCCTTTAAATTCATAAGCTGCGTCAATCTTAGCTAATACGCGTTGAATAAATTTTTCTGCCTTGCCTTTAGCACCAACCATAAAATCAGAATTGATATAAAAATCAATTGATGTTTCCTTTGGGTCTTGCATAATTATTTTAGCAATTACTTCCATATGAGGAATTTCAGAATAGATTTCGGTATAATCATCATTAATTGATACAACTGTATGCTTTTCTTCCTCTAGGATAGATAAATATAATTTCTTTATTTCTTCATATGAAGCTTTGTAATAATGTGTTTGTAATTCTAATTTTTTTGCATTTTCGCTAGTTTCTACTACTGTCATATTAATCCAACTCCTTAATTTTATTTATTATTTCTACCACCTGTAATCTTGTTTCATCAAAGCTTCCCTTACTGTTGACTACAAAATCAGCAAGTGATTTTTTCATATATAAATCCATTTGTGAATGAATCTTTTGTAAAGCGAAATCCTCATCGATTCCTTCTCTTTCCATTAATCTTTCTACCTGATATTTTTGAGATAAAAATACACAGATAACCTTATCACATAATGAATCAAATTTTGCTTCATACAATAATGGAATTTCTACAAAAACTAATCCATCATTATATTTAGCTATTTCTTCTAATAATTCCTCTTTAATTATTGGATGAGTTATAGAATTTAAAAGCATTTTAGCACTAGGATTACTAAAAACTAATTTACCAAGCTTTTTTCTATCTATATTATTATCATCTAACAAAAATTCAGAACCGAATCTTTCAAGAACTACATTATAAATCTTACCACCGATTTCATAATTTCTTCTTGTGATTTCATCACAATCAATAATTGGATAGCCTAGTTCTCTAATCACATGACAAACATTACTTTTGCCACTTGCTATACCGCCAGTTATACCTATTACTTTTTTCACTACAAATCACCTCTGGCAATTTTCACAATAATATGTTGTTCTTCCATTTATTTTAACACGAATTAGTGCCTTTTGGCAATGAGGACATATATTTTTTGTATGAACATTCAAAAAATTTTGATAATTGCCAGTTACACCAAGACTTGATGTATAGCTTCTTATTGTTGTACCTTTATTTTCTATTGCCAAATTCAATATTTTAACTGAAGAATTACAAATATCTAAAAATTCATCATATTTTATGCTGTTAGCCGATCTTTGTGGATTTATTTTAGACATAAATAATACTTCGTCAACATATATATTTCCAAGACCTGTTATAACGCTTTGATCTAACAAAGCTGTCTTAATTGATATCACCTTTTTATTAAGCTTTTTATATATATTTTCATAATCAGGATTTAAATCTAATATTGGATCAAATCCTAATGAATTTAATGGATGACTATTATAAAGCTCATCATCCCTTTTATATGCCATTTTACCAAATTTCCTTACATCCTGATATAAAAGTGAATAGCCATTAGATAGATAAAATATAACATGAATATGCTTATTATCTAATGAATCATTTTTAACATAAAAATATTTACCTTCCATTCTAAGATGTGATAGCATATATCCTTCGTTTAATTTAAATATTAAATATTTTCCTCTTCTTAAAATATCTACAATTGTCTTATTTTTGATATTATTTATAAAATAATCTATATTATCTTCAATGATACCCTCATATCTTATTTTTATATCTTCTATTTTAAGATTTATTATTTGATCTTTTAAGACTCTTCTTACTGTTTCAACCTCTGGTAATTCTGGCATTTTTAACCTCTATTATGAAAAACTAATTCATCACTAAATTTATTCTTATCTTTAAAATCATCTTCATTTAAAGGATATCCTAAAGCAATGATAGAAAATGCAAATTTTCCATCTGATATATTTAATATTTCATTTACGCTTTTAATTCTATCCTCTAAAGGATAAATTCCACACCAGCAAGAGCCAATATTCATTTTAGCTGCCGCTATTAAAATATTTTCAGTTGCGGCTGATAAATCTTGTGGCTGCATTTCAGGTCTTGAGATAGTATTAGGATTTTTTCCTACTACTACAATTAAATGATTGCATTCATTTAATATCATAGTTCCTTTAGCAACTAAAGCTAATTTATCAATTAATTCTTTATCATCAACTATAATATATTCTCTAGATCTTTGATTTTTAGCTGAAGGTGCAGCTTCACCATATTTACATAATTCATATAATTTATCATATGGAATATTTCTAGTTAAATCATATTTTCTAATGCTTCTTCTATATAATATTTCATCCATAAAATCACCCTATATTTTATCAATAATTTTATTAATCCTAATCTTTTGTCTCGGTGGAACTAAATCTGTATTAAATAATTCTACTAATTCATCCTTAGTTCTCCATTTATAATCTATTGTTTCACCAACCTGAAGCTTTACTTCATTTTCTTCTTGTGAAACATAACCAATATAAATGAAATATACTAAATCCTTAATTATCATTACATCTAATTTTTTATAATCTATTATATCAAGACCAGTCTCTTCCTTAGCTTCTCTAACTAAAGCGTGCTCAACAGGCTCATTATAATCAATACCACCTGCAGTTATTTCCCAAAGTCCAGGTGATGTTACCTTTTTTATATCTCTTTTAGTAGTTAAATAATGATTAGTTTTAATATTTTTTATTATTACATCAACTATACCAGCATATGTATTATCTAAAATTTTTTCTCCTCTAAGATTAGGATATGGCAATAATTTTAAATCTTTATCAAACAATGATAATTTTTCTACATGCGATAAATATATTTCTTTTGTAATATAGAATTTTTTATTATCATTTATAAAATATCTTTTTCTCAAAACATTTTTAGTTTTTTCTAATAATGGATATGAAATTATCATATTCTCAAACTTTTGCCATAGATATTTATATCTCAAATATTCTCTTAATATTTCAGTTTGTAATCCTTGATTATGATATTTTTCATTTAAATCAAATTCAATGATCAAATCATTATTAATATCTTTTTCATTAATATAGCCTATTTTTTCATTATTATAGTTATAAACATCTATATTAGAATCAATATATTTAAATTTAATTCTTGATGAATGTACTTCTTCGATTATTTTATTTGACTTCATACCAATTATTACCAAATGAATCATCTACGATTAGAGGAACAGAAAGCTTATAAGCATTTTGCATTTTATCTCTTACGATGCTTTGTAAAATTTCCTCTTCGCCCTTTTCAACCTCAAATACTAATTCATCATGAACCTGAACTATCATTTTTGATTTTAATTTCCTAGTTTCTATTTCTTTATCAACATTTATCATTGCGATTTTTATAATATCAGCTGCGCTACCTTGGATTGGTGTATTCATCGCAACTCTTTTTGCAAATTCTCTTTGCATATATATTTTAGAATTAATATCTGGTATATATCTAATTCTATTTTCCATTGTTGATACATAATTATTTTCTTTACAGAATTCAATAGTCTTATCCATAAATGTTTGAATTTCTGGATATGCTTCATAATATTTTTTAATGAATTCAGAAGCTTCATAATTTGATATACCTAAATCCTGAGCTAAGCCATATGCAGAAATACCATATACAATACCGAAATTAACAGCCTTCGCATGGCGTCTATCAAGCGGTGTAATTTCTTCCTTTTTAAATACTTCCTTTGCAGTCTTAGTATGAATATCTTCACCATTTATAAATGCTTCCTTTAGCTTTTTAACATCAGCCATATGCGCTAATACTCTCAATTCAATTTGCGAATAATCTGAAGAATATAATTTATTTCCAGCCTTTTCGGGAACAAACATTTTTCTAATTAAATGTCCATCTGGTGTTCTAATAGGAATATTTTGTAAATTTGGATCAATACTTGATAATCTTCCTGTTGCAGTCAATGCCTGTTGGAAAATTGTATGTACCTTATCATCAGGATATATTGCATCTAAGATACCTACAACATATGTAGAATTTAATTTTGTTTTAGCTCTATAGTCTATTATTAAATTAACAATTGGATGTGCTTCTTTTATTTGAGATAATATTTCTATATCTGTCGAATAGCTATTACCCTTTTTCTTTGGATAAGGTAATTTTAATTCATCAAATAATACAGTACCTAATTGTTTTGGTGATGATATATTAAATTCATGTCCTGCTAGACCATGAATTTTCTTTTCGATTACAGCAATATCATTTTCTAATATTTCTTTTTGTCTATATAATTCTTCTTTATCAACCTTCATACCATTAAATTCCATTTTACCTAATACTCTAGATAGAGGTATTTCAATATCATTTAAGATATGTAGTTGATTCTTTTCTTTTAATTTTTCAATTGATATATTTTTTAATTCAAATAAGGCATTAGCCTTTTTAGCTATATGAGTATATAAAATATTATTTTCTGGAATAGCCTTTTTTACGCCCTTTCCATATATTTCTTCATCATAATATATATCATCATATCCATAATATGAGGCTATATATTTAAATTCCTCTTGGTTACCTGTTGAATTTAAAATATATGTAGCTAGTAATAAATCAAAATCTATTCCCTTTAAATCTATTCCTACTCTTTTTAATAATACAAAGGCTCTTTTATAATCATAAATAGTCTTTTTAATATTTTCGTCATTTAAATAAAGCATTAATGACATATTATTAAACATCATATCAGGTGGAATAATAAATGTACCTTTTCCATTTTTTACACCAATAGCTAGAATAGGACATCTATGATAATTATATTCAAATGTTTCAAATATTAAAGCTGAATTAGGTAATAATATATCATCAAGCATCATTGGATTATCTACTATTTTATAGCTATTATCATCAAATACCTTTGGTGCTTCTACATCAATATCCTTTAATAATGATTTAAATTCTAATTCTTTATAAAAAGCAATTAGCTTTTCCTTATCTGGCTCTTGTTTAATTGTATCCTCTAATGTAATTTTAATTGGAAAATCACGAATTATAGTAGCCATCTTTTGGCATAATTTTGCGGATTCATAATTTTCTTGTACATTTTTTCCTAATGCACCTTTTATTTCATTCCTATGCTCAATTATATTATCTAATGTTTCATATTCGTTTAATAATTGAACAGCCTTCTTTTCACCAACACCTGGTATGCCTGGTAAATTATCTGATTTATCACCCATCATAGCCTTTAAATCAATGAATTGATTATATTTTATTTGATATCTTTCATAGAAAGCCTCTGGTGTATAATCTTCTAATTCTGTCATACCTTTTTTATTTAAATGAACAGTTACATTTTCACTAATTAATTGTAATAAATCCTTATCAGATGAATAAATATCTACATGATATCCATTATCCTCAGCAATTTTTGACATTGTACCAATTATGTCATCAGCTTCATATAATTCTTGTTCATATTGCTTAATACGCATTATGTCTAAAAATTGCTTAATATATGCAATTTGCATTCTAAATTCATCAGGCATAGGAGCACGTCCTGCCTTATAATCTGTCATCCATTCATGTCTTAATGTCTTTTTACCTGCATCAAATGCGACTAAAATATTATCATATTTTGATAATTTGATAACATGATTAATCATTCTAGCAAATGCGTAAATTGCGTTTGTATATAAGCCTTTAGAATTTGCTTGAGGCGCCCCTCCGGCAGCCATTCCATAATATGCTCTATACATTAATGAATTTCCGTCTATTAATATCATTCTTTTCATTAAAATCACATCCCATAATAACTAATGTTATTATAACAAATCTTAAAATGAAAAGATAGAGAAAAGAAAAAAAAAAAAGTATGACATTTTATCATACTTTTATTATGAGTGAAGTACAGCACCAAAGCCATACCCATCTTTAACTTTTAAAAATGATTTTAAATTAATTGTTTTATCTTCATTTCTATATTTATAATGAATATCATCTAGATTTGAGATATCAATATCTAATGATTCAAATGGATTAAAAATATTATATGTTGGGCCAGGCTGTCTTTTTGAATTACAGCTAGATTCTACTTTAATTCCATAATATTTATCATCCTTATTGTAAAAGAATGAATTAGTTGCAATACCACTAAATGTATCTGTATTAGGTGCTATATATGATATACAATCTTCAAATATATTATGTGATTTAGGAACATTTTCTATTGGTCCTACTAATACTCCATCCTCATACCATGTTGATTTATATGTATTAATATCATCTAAGAATCTTCCCATTGCATAATTTCTTAAGCCATTATTATATGCTGTACAATTTTTTAATGTGATTGTTCCTGGATTTGAATTATCATCAAATCCATTTGCTTTATTATTAAAAGCAATTGAATTATAAACATAATGGTCTACCTCTATCGCTCTTCCACCAAGCTTAAAACCATTTCCGTTTTTTAAATCTTCTCCGTTTATTCCATATCCATTATTGAATGCCACACAATTTTTAATTGTGACGCTTCCAATTTTACCGGTCTTTTGTTTTGTAAATAAATCCCAGCCATCATCAGAATTAAAATATGACATGCATCCATCGAATACATTATTGATTCCTGATGTTAAATTACAGCTAAAACCATCTGAATCTTCACCTTGGTCTGTTGATCTATTCCAATCATAATTTCCATATGATGTACAATTTAATACTAAATTATCGTGATATCTATCTGAAACTGATACTTTATCTCCTGATGATATATTTAATCCTGTATTTCCATTATATGCAAATATACAATCTTCAATAATATTATAATTACCTCTTATTTGCATACCATGTGATCCACAATTTGTTATTTTTATTCCTTTAATATGATAATATGGAGCTTTTATAACAATTCCTTTATATAATTCATTATTATAATTTCCATCAATTATTTGTTCTTTTCTATAATCCTTACCAAAATCCAATGTTACTTTTTCATCCTTAAAGGATTCAATTTTAAGCATTGTATCTTTATCTCCAGCTTTTGTTAATATTATAGCTTCAGTTAAATTATATGTTCCGCCATATAAATATAATATATTTTTATTAATGCTTAATCTTGATATTCCATCTAATATAGATGTAGGATCTTCCTTAGTACCTATTCCACTGCCATTAGGTGATGCAAATATAGCATTTGAATAATCTATTGTTTCCTCTTCCTCTATAGGATTTTCTTGATTATCAATTTCTGTTGTATTATTTATAGTTGTATTTTCAGGTAATAAATTCTCAGTTTCTGATGAATTATTAGTTTTTTCAATATTTATATTGTTACAGCAAGATAATATAAATGCAGAAAAAATAATTGTTATAAATGATATAATTTTCTTCATTTTATCACCTGCCCTAATAATATAATAACATTTATACATAAAAAATGAGAGATTTTTTCTCTCACTTTTCATTTTTATTATTATTAAATATTAAAAATGTAATAAATGTTAATATTACTACAATTATTTCACCAAAGCCAATTAGATTATTAATAATAAGCTTTAAATTAGAGCTATTTGTTAAATCCTTAAATGCCTGAGTAGAAAATACTTCTTTATTTAAAACAATTAAGCCTATTGTTAAAAGTATTGTTGCAAGAAGTCCACCAATTAAAACAATATACTTTAATTTATTTTGCTTCATTTTGTCGTACTTCCTTTATTTCAATATTTTCATTATCTTCATTTTCATCTAGATTAGCTGTATCATCTTTAAATATTCCTGTATTTTTTACAGCTCTATATATAGGCTCATAAATTAATACAGATAATATTACACTTATAAATCCTGTTATAAATGAACCTGGAATCTTAGATGTTGCAACAACTATAGATGTATTAAAATCTGATACCATTAATCCTTCAAGGAACCATCTTAATACAAATTCACCAATGATATTTAAGAATACTGCAACACTTATAGCTACTAATGCTGCCATGCTTCTTTTTGATAGCTTATGTGCTAATATTGCAGCAACTAAGCTTCCTATACCAAATAAATATGAGAATATAGGTACATAAAGTGAAATATTAAAGCTATTCTTAGTACCAAATATATTAGCAAATGTAGATGATAAGCCGTTTTCAAATCCAAATTTAGATTTATCACCTAATACAAATAATATTGTAAATAAAATACCTATTGATAAGAATAAAATAGATAATCCATATAATATTTTTTTAGAATTAATATCTTTTTTTATTATTAATCTAAATAAAAATCCTACAGCAAAGCCTACAATAAATTTTAAAATGAATGTTCTTAATATTGTTGAAGGCTTAGATGTATAAAATATTAGATCATATATTCCCATTCCTAGGGCACCTGATATACCTCCTGCAAGACCACCTAATAATAATGCAGCAACTATCATTACGAAATTACCTAGGTGAACAAAATCACCTGCAGGCATTCTAATTTGAATAAATGTTCCAGCGCATGCTAGAGCACTAAACATTGCGATAATGACAATCTTATTTAATAAACTATTTTTACCCATAATTAATCACTCTCCATTTTTGATTACATTTATTATAATAATCTTGTTTTGGTTCTTTTAAAAGTATCAGTTTTGATATTTTTTATAGTACCAGATACATGTTAAAAAAGAGCCAGTAATTAAACTGACTCTAATTATATTATCTTCTAGGTAATTCAATTGGATTTTTAGCATTTAAAGATTTCATATAAAATACATATGTTCTTCCCTTATGTTCTACAAATTCAATTCCTGCTTCCGCAAAGAATTCAATTATTTCTTCTTCAACGACAGCTGAATTTTGTAAAACAGAAACCTTTATTAGCTCATGCTTATTTAAATAATTTAAAACATCAGTTAATAAATTATCTCCTAAGCCTTCTTTTCCTATTTGAAATACTGCCTTTTCCTTTTGAGCAAGGCTTTTTAAATATGCTTTTTGTTTAGGATTTAACATAAATTCTCCTAATCTAAGAATTCCTTGTTATCATATGCATCTCTTAAAATCTTTTGCATATCTTCAACCATTGGAACTCTTGGGTTAGCTGGTGAGCATTGATCTTCATATGCTAGATATGATAATTTTTCAACCTGAGACATATAATAATCTCTATCTAAGCCTTGAGATTCAAAATTCATCTTAATTCCTACTCTCTTAGCTAATTCACCACATGCCTTTGCATAAGATTCTACGCCTTCTTCAACTGTAGTTGCAGGAAGACCAAGGATTCTTGCGATTTCAGCATAACGCTCATCTGCACGGTAATAATTATATTTTGGCCATGTAGAAAGCTTTTGTGGCTTTTGACCATTATAACGAATTGTATAAGGTAATAAAATAGCATTTGCACGACCATGAGGTACATGGAATTCAGCACCAACCTTATGTGCCATTGAGTGGTTCATACCTAAGAATGCGTTAGCGAATGCCATACCAGCAAGGCATGATGCATTATGCATTTTTTCTCTAGCTTCTGGGTCATTAGCTCCATTTTTATATGAACGCTCTAAATATTCAAATACCATTTTAATTGCTTGAATAGCTAAACCATCAGTGAAATCATTAGCTAATGTAGATACATATGCTTCTGTAGCATGTGTTAATACATCTAGTCCTGTATCAGCACAAATAGATCTAGGTAATGCCATAACAAATGCAGGGTCAATTATAGCAACTGTAGGAGTTAAAGAATAATCTGTTAATGGATATTTCTTATGTTCTTCAGCATCAGTAATAACTGCGAATGGTGTAACCTCTGATCCTGTACCTGAAGTTGTAGGGATACATACTAGTTTAGCTTTCTTACCTAATTCAGGATATTGGAATGCTCTCTTTCTAATATCCATAAATTTTTGTTTTAAATCATCAAAATTTACTTGTGGTTGTTCATAGAATAACCAAATACCCTTAGCACAGTCCATTGCTGAACCACCGCCTAACGCAATAATTGTATCAGGCTCAAATGATCTCATTAGGGCAACACCCTTTTTAACTGTTTGAATTGATGGATCTGGTTCAACATCACAGAATAATTGATATGGAACCTCTGGTGTTCTTTGTTGTAATTGATCAATTACCTTTTGAACATATCCCAATTCTACTAAAGAACGGTCTGTAACAATAAGAGCTTTTTTCATCTCTTTCATTTGATGTAAATATTCGATTGAATCTCTTTCAAAATAAATCTTTGATGGAATCTTAAACCACTGCATATTATTTCTTCTCCTTCCAACTTTCTTAACATTTAATAGATTTAATGGTCCTACGTTTCCAGCAACTGAGTTATGTCCATAAGATCCACAACCTAATGTTAAAGATGGAATAAATGAATTATATACATTACCAATACCACCAAAAGTTGAAGGTGAATTACAAATTATACGAATAGCTGGGATTAAATCACCAAATTTTTTACATAAATCTTGAGATGCTGTATGTATTGCAGCACTATGACCTAAGCCATTGAATTCAACCATTTGCTTAGAATATTTTAAACCTTCTTCAGTTGTATTAGATTTAATCATAGCTAATACTGGAGATAGCTTTTCTCTTGTTAAAGGCTCATCAATACCAACATGATCGCATTCAGCTACTAAAATAACTGCTGTATCAGGTACATCAAATCCAGCTTCCTTAGCAATCCATTTTGCATATTTACCAACTATAACTGGATTTAATTTAGCATTTTCATAATCAGCCTTTGTCTTAACTCCAAACATATAAGCTTCAAGCTTTTTCTTTTCTTCTTTATTTACAAAATATACTCCATATTTCTTAAATTCAGATTTAACTTGATCATAGATTTCTTTATCGCAAATAACAGCTTGTTCTGATGCACAAACCATACCATTATCAAAGGCCTTTGACATGATTACATCATTAACAGCTTGTCTAACATTACAAGTTTTTTCAAAATATGCAGGAACATTTCCAGCTCCTACACCTAATGCTGGCTTACCACATGAATAAGCAGCTCTAACCATCGCATTACCACCAGTTGCTAAAATAGTTGCAACACCTGGGTGATTCATTAATGCTGATGTAGCCTCAAGTGATGGATGCTCAATCCATTGAATACAGTTCTTTGGAGCTCCTGCCTTTACTGCGGCCTCATATACTACTCTTGCAGCTTCTGCACTTGATTTTTGAGCATTTGGATGGAAACCAAATATAATTGGGTTTCTAGTTTTTAAGCATATTAATGATTTAAAAATAGCTGTTGATGTTGGATTTGTAACTGGTGTAACACCTGCGACTACTCCAACTGGCTCAGCAATTTCAACCATACCAGTAACATCATCTTCACTAATAATACCAACTGTTTTTAAGCGCTTCATGTTATTTGTTACATATTCACAAGCAAATAAATTCTTAGTTGCCTTATCTTCAAATACACCACGACCTGTTTCTTCAATTGCTAATTTTGCTAAATTACCATGTTGATCAAGAGCTGCAACTGAAGCTTTCGCTACAATGTAATCAATTTGTTCTTGAGTATAATTTGCATACTCATCTAAAGCCTTTAATGCCTTTTCTACTAAGGCATTGACTTCTTCTTGAGGAGTCAAAATCTTTTCATCCATATATAATACCTCCAAATTTTAAATAGATCTCTCACATCTTCATTATACATAAATTAAATAATCTTAAATCAAGTAAACGTTTTAATAAAACTTAAGAAATCAAAGTAAACGTTTTTATTATAAAAAATTGGATGGAATACAAAATAGTTACTGCAATTTTTAAATCTAATTATTATAAAAAAATAGATGAGATTAATATAGCTATAGCACTAATTTTCTCATCTATTTTTTATATTATGATTCATCTTTTATATTTGAATCTATTATATTTTCTTTTTCTTCTTTAATTTCATCTTCAAATTGAAGCTTAGATACCTCAGGCTCAGGATCTGAAAAGTGCATACCCTTATATCCATTCTTTTTAATTTTTAATAAGAATATAATTAAGAATATTATTGATACAACTAATATAGTTATGTTTGAAATACCCATTGATAATCCAGCACATAATGTTGGATTATTTGCTATCGGTGTAGCATGGAATATTAATAATATTATTATTCTTGAACCAATTCTAGTTAAATTTAGGACTGTAGATAATTTAGTTTGACCAAATCCATATAATAATCCTAATACTGCTGCATTAATTCCAAGTGCTGGAATAGAAAGTGAATCAAATACGAATATATCTCTTATCATATTTTTAAATACTTCCATATTTGCATCATTTTTAGATTTTAATGAACTGAATACATCAGTTAATGGATAGATTAATACAAATCTCATTAATACCCAACCTATTAATGATACTATAGTAGCTAGAATAAATGTTCTAACAAATACCTTTAAAGCTCTTTTCATATTCTTGTTTCCTAAATTTTGAGAAACAATAGATGATTCTCCTTCTTCAAATGAATTTGTAGGAGATGTAATCAATCCACTCATATTATTTGATATACCTAATGTACCAACTATCAAAGAGCCTTTAACAACTAATGTTCCTGTTTCATGAACCTCAGAAGCTTCAACTACTGTATCAACACCATTGATATTTACTATATCTATTCCATTCCAATATGCACCACACATTGCATTAACTACTACTTTTCCTAAGCTCATTACAAATTTACCTAAGAAAATAGGTATAGCAAGCTTTAATATTGTAACCACATATAATGCCTTAGGTCTCATCATTTTAACAGATAATCTAATTATATTTTTCTTTTTAAACATAAAATATAATCCAATTACAGTTAATGTAGCTTGAGCAAACACAGTCGCAAGCTCAATAAATATAATATCATTCACATGAAATCCGTATACAAATAGACAGCTTAATCCTAATTTTACAACTAATACAACAACATTTAAAACTAATACAATTTTTGAATTACCTTTAGCTTTTTCTAGACCAATAAATACACTATTAATTGATACAAAAGCTAATTCAAGCATTTGTAATCTAAAATAATTTACACCAATAATTCTAGAATCATCAGGTATTTGGCATATCATTAATATAGGATTAGCAAGAGGGATGATTAATAATGCTAATAATCCTGAAACAATTAATGCTAGCAATAATAAATTTGAAGATGCTCCTCTAGCATTTTTCACATCACCTGCGCCATAATATCTAGCAACTAATACGCCACCACCTGCCGCAAGACCGGCTCCAAATGCTGATATAGTATTTTTAATTTGTGATATAGACGAAACTGCATTTTGTGCAGTTGTAGAAATTGAAGCACAAATAATTTGGTCTAATACTGAATACCATGAATTAAACATTTGATATATCATTAAAGGAACACAAATCATTATAATTGTTTGTAAAATATTGCCCTTTAATATCATATTACGTCTTTCTACTTCAGTCATCTTATCACCCCTAATTTCAAAATTATTATACTCCTATTGCTAAAAATCGTAAGGAAAAAATAACACAATATTAAATTGCAATTCAACATGCTTTTACATATATTATATTTTATAAAAACAAAAAAGAAAAGAAATAAAGCATAGCCCACAAGAGCTATGCTTTAATAATAATTATTATTTTAAAAGTAATTCAGTAATAGAATTAGCGAATTCCTTTGGATCATCAGGTAAGATACCTTCTTGTAATAACGCTTCATTATATAAGATATTAACAAGCTTATTACCTAATTCCTTATCTGTATTGAATGCTTCTTCGATTTTCTTGAATACTGCATGATTTGGATTGATTTCAAATACTCTATCTGCCTTAACATCCTTATTTTGGCTCTTTAATACTCTTTCCATTTCAAATGTAATTTCACCAGTTGATGAAACGCAGCATGGAGCATCTACTAATCTCTTTGATAAAACAACATCTTTTGCAGAAGGAATAGCACCCTTAATTGATTCTAATAAATCCTTCTTTTCTTCCTTCATTTCATCAATCTTCTTAGATTCTTCTTCATTTAATAATTCAAGATCATCCTTATTGATTGATTTAAATGGCTTTTCATCATAATCCTTTAATACATTAATCATGAATTCATCTACATCATCAGCTAAAATTAATACATCATAGCCTTTAGCTTTTACCATTTCCATTTGAGGAAGCTTTTCAGCTGCAGCCTTATCCTTAGCTACTGCATAATAAATAGCCTTTTGATCTTCTGCCATCTTTTCTTTATATTCAGCAAATGAAATTAATTTATCTTCATTAAAGCTTCTTAATAGAATTAAATCCTTAAGCTTATCTTTCTTTTCACCATAATTTTCATATAGACCATATTTTAAATTTAGTCCATAATCCTTATAGAACTCAAGATATTTTTCTCTTTGATTCTTTAGCATATTAGATAATTCAGATAAGACTTTCTTTTCTACATTTTGAGCAATCTTTTTTAAAGCTCTATCCTCTTGTAGCATTTCACGTGAAATGTTTAGTGGAAGATCTGCTGAATCAACTAAGCCTTTAACAAATCTTAAATAATCTGGAATTAAATCCTTACATTTATCTAGAATGAATACACCCTTTGTATATAACTGTAATCCTTTTTCATCTCTATCTGAATAGAAATCATAGAAAGGCTTTTTAGGAATAAATAATAAAGCATTATATGTAATATTACCTTCAACATTTACATGAATTGATGTAATAGGGTCTTGATAATCCATAAATTTAGTCTTATAGAAATTATTTAATTCCTCTTCAGTTACTTCTGATTTATTCTTTTTCCAAATTGGAAGCATTGAATTTATAGTTTCTAATTCTTGATGAGTCTTAGGCTCCTTAGAATCATCCTTTTCATCCTTTGGATCATATTTAGTAACCCAAGTCTTAATTGGATATCTTACATAATCAGAATATTTCTTAACTAAATCTTTAATTTCATATTCTTCCATGAATTTATCATAATCATTATCTTCTGTATTATCTCTTAAATATAATGTAATAACAGAACCAAATGAATCCTTATCAGCCTCTTCAATTGCATATGAATCTAAGCCTTCAGATTCGAATAAATATGCTTGTGTAGAATTAACAGATTTAGTTAATACTGTAACCTTTTTAGCTACCATAAATGCTGAATAGAAGCCAACACCAAATTGACCAATAATATCTACATCTGGTTGATTATCCTTAGAAATCTTTTCTAAGAATTCTTTAGAACCAGATTTAGCAATAGTACCTAAATGCTCTTCTAGTTCCTCTTTAGTCATACCAACACCATTATCAGTGATAGTAATTGTTCTTTCAGCCTTATTAGCTTCTACCTTTATTTCATATTCCTCAGTCGGAATATTTGAATTAGTTAATGATAAATAATGTCTTTTATCAATCGCATCACTTGCGTTTGAAATTAATTCTCTTAAAAATATTTCCTTATGTGTATAAATAGAATTAATCATCATATCTAAAAGACGCTTTGTTTCGGTCTTAAATTCTTTTGTTTCTTTCATTTTAAATACCTCCAAATATCAAATACAATAATTATTATAATCATATTTTTAGCACTGTCAAGTTGAAAGTGCCAAAAATTTAAATTTTAATTGTTTTATAAAATTTTGTTATATAATAAAATATAGTGGTGATGAGTTATGGTTGAAGGTTTTAAATTAACTGTTCAAAAGCTTAAAAGAATATTAAAGGTATCCATCAGTCTTCCTGCTGGATATGATCAAAATAACGAAAAATATCCGGCAATAATTACTTTTGATGGACAATTATTATTTGATTTTTTAGATGAAAAAACTAAAAAGATGGATTTATCTGTCTCTGCTTCTCATTCAAGATCTATCATTATTGGTATTCATTCACCTAAGATTGAGGCATGGAGAATGTCAGAGCTTAACCCTTATTACAGCGGTAATGATCCTCAGGTTGAACCTGTATTATCAATTATATATTTTGATTATATTATTTATGATTTAATACCTTATTTAAAAAGAAAATATAGAATATCTGAAGATATTTATACTTTAGGATTTAATGAAGGAGCTATAGCTGCCATGTATCTACAAACACATTATGATGTTATAAAGGGCATGGGCTTATTTAATCCAACATTAGATATAGTTAATAATAAATTTTATGAGGATATAGAAAATAAATTTGATACATCTAAAAAGGTATATTTATATAAAGGTGATAAAATAGATGGAGAAATATCAGATTTTTACAATTTCTATATTAGATTAATGGCATTAAAGCCAGAATATTCTAAATTAGATTATGTATCTGATTCAAATAATAATTATGATGGCTTTGAAAAATATATTGGAAGCTTTATAGAATTTATGGAAGAAAGATAATTAAAAGGCGCATTTGGCGCCTTTAATTTTTATATTTTATTTTTCTAATTCTTCTATTACATTTTTTATATCATCATGAATTGTAATATCTGCAACATCATCATATCTAGTTTCAGATTTATTTAATAAAACTAAATATTTACCATTAAAATATCTTACAAAGCTTGCCGCAGGGTAAACAGTTAAAGATGTTCCTACAACTATCATCATATCAGCATTTGATATTGCATCTAATGCTCTATTTATCGCATTTTCATCTAAATTTTCTTCATATAATACAACATCTGGCTTTATTATTCCTCCACAACTACAGTGAGGTATTAAATGCTTTTCATTATAAATTTCAGATAAGGGATAAAATTTATGGCATTTCATGCAATAATTTCTTTCAACTGAGCCATGTAATTCTATTACCTTTTTAGAACCTGCAAGCTGATGTAAATTATCAATATTTTGAGTGACTACTGCCAATATTTTTCCTTCTTTTTCTAATTTAGCAAAATATTTATGAGCTAAATTTGGTTTAGCATCTCTATATACCATTTTTTCAAAATAAAAGCTGAAAAAATAATCAGGATTATTCATAAAAAATGTATGAGATATTATTTCTTCTGGTCTTATATTAATTCCTGTTTCTTGATTATACAATCCATCTGCTGATCTAAAATCAGGAATACCTGAATTAGTTGATAAGCCAGCGCCTGAAAAAATTACTATTTTATTTGATTCCGCAATTGCTTTTTTTAATTTTTCTACTTCCTTCATTTTACCACCTACAATAATGATTTAGCTTCAGCTAATATTTCATCCATTCTATTATCATTTATTTTTTCAAAATCTTTTTTGTTATGAGATATTAAATATATAATACCTGGTATTATGCCTAACAATAATAATGTAAATAATAGGAATTTATTTATTTTTTTAGGCTTTTTCTTATTTCTTGCAAGATTAAAATATTCATCTTGCAATTTTTTTAATTTATCATAATTTTTAATATTAGAATCTCTTTTTAAATATAAAACTGTATTGACATCACTATATATTTTATTACCAATTTTTAATTTTGATTCTTCATCTTTAATTGTATCTTCAACATAACCAAAGGCTAAATAGATTTGTTTATATTGCAAATCCTTTCCTTCTGTTAATTTTATATAATCGTTTTTTGTTTTCATAATGATGTCCCCTCTTATAATTATATAATTATAAATATTCTTTTTCAAGAATGCTAAGATTGTTAATATTATAGATAAAAATAAAAGGCTGTGAAATCACAACCTAAATATTTTTTACTGCTTCAATAATCTTATTTGCAGCATCATCTAAAGATAATTCAATCTTTTCCATTGTTTGTCTATCCTTGAATTCTACTATATTTTCTCCTGCACGTCTACCTACAGTAATAATATATGGAATACCAATTAATTCCCAGTCTTTAAATTTAAATCCTGGACGCTCATCTCTTTCATCTAATATTACTTCGACATTATTATTAGTTAATAAATCATGTAATTTATCAGCTACTTCCTTTTGAGCTGGGTCATCATATTTTACTGGTACAATTACAGCATGATATGGCGCTACATTTAATGGCCACTTAATACCAAATTCATCATGATATTGTTCAACAATTGATTGTAATGTTCTTGTTACACCAATGCCATAACAACCCATTACCATTGGAACATTTTGTCCCTTTTCATCCACATATACGCACTTCATTGGTTCACTATATTTAGTTTGTAATTTAAATATTTGACCAACCTCGATACCACGATTAATCTTTAATGGCTTACCACAAACAGGACATAAATCATTTGCTACAGTAGTTCTTAAATCACACACTTTGCCATTAAAATCTCTACCAAATTTGACATTTTTAACATGATAATCCTTTTCATTAGCACCAGTTATAACTGATGTCATATTAGCAATTTCATAATCTACATAAATATCAAATTTATCTTTTCCTTGAGGACCACAGAATCCTTTTACAAATCCTAATTCAGCTAGTTCCTCATCTGTTGCCATTCTTAAATAATTTTCATTTGAATTTGATTCATTTACTAGCTTTATTAGATTAATTTCTCTATCGCCTCTAATTACTGCAATAATGAATTTTTCATTCATGAAATCATGATAGATTAATGTTTTAGCAAAATTTTTAGCATCTACCTTAAAGAAATCAACTAATTCTTCAATTGTACCATTATTAGGTGTATAAACTTTTTCTACTTCACCCTCAGGTAATCCCTTATAATCATCTAATTTAGATGTTGCCTTTTCAACGTCAGCTGCATATCCACAAGAATCACAATATGCAATATCAGATTCACCAACATCTGATAATGCCATAAATTGATGAGAGCCATTACCTCCGATATTTCCTGTATCAGCTAATACTGGTTGGAATTTTAATCCACATCTTGTAAATATTCTTGTATATGTATCATACATATTTTGATATGATGCTTCTAATCCCTTTTCATCCTTATCGAATGAATAAGCATCCTTCATTATAAATTCTCTTGATCTCATTAAGCCAAATCTAGGTCTAAATTCATCTCTATATTTTGTTTGAATTTGATATAGAGTAATAGGTAATTGCTTAGATGATTTAACTAAATCACGAGCCATAGATGTGAATATTTCCTCATGAGTAGGGCCTAGGCAGAATTCACGCTCATGTCTATCCTTTAATCTCATTAATTCTGGACCATATTTCATCCATCTACCAGATTCTACCCACAATTCCTTTGGTTGTAGTGCACTACAAAGAATTTCAATAGAACCTGATCTATCCATTTCTTCTCTAATTATATTTTCAATTTTATTTAATACTCTAAGGCCCATAGGTAAGTAATTATATACACCTGCAACCTCGTTTTTTAGCATTCCTGCACGAAGTAATAAAATATGAGATGCAATTTTTGCTTCACTTGGTGCTTCCTTTAGAGTTGATATCAACATTTTACTTGCTTTCATAGCTTCTAATTCCTTTCATAACTCGAAAAAAATTATATCATAATTTTATAATAAAATCTATGAAATCGTTATTATAAAAAACTAATTTTCTAAATACCTTGAATTTTTGTTATTAATTATATTATAATTACAATAGAATAAATTGTACTATTAAACAATTTAAGGAGGCATTATGGACAAGATAAAGAGCCGTTCTGAAATCGGTATTTTTGCACTTGGTGGTTTAGGTGAAGTTGGTAAAAACATGTATTGTATCGATTATCTAGAACAATTATTTATTATTGATGCAGGTATTCTATTCCCAGATGAGCATCTATTAGGTGTTGATTATGTTATACCTGATTTTACATTCTTAAAGGAAAATGAACATAGAATAGTGGGTCTTTTTATTACTCACGGCCATGAAGATCATATTGGTGGAATTCCTTTCCTATTAAAGCAAGTTAAAATACCAAAGATTTATGCAGCCGGAGTAACAGTAGATTTAATTGAAAATAAGCTAGAGGAATATCCTGAATTATTATCGGCTACTACTATTGTAGAATTTAAGAGCCATTTCGTTTATAAATTCAAGGATGTTGAAGTTTCCTTTATTAGATTAAACCACTCAATTCCAGATTCTTTTGCTATATGCTTAAAGACACCACTTGGAACTATTATGCATACAGGTGACTTTAAAATTGATTTAACTCCAGTTGGTCCTGCAGCTGAATATGAAAAGCTTGCAAGATTAGGTGAGGAAGGATGCTTATGTCTTTTATCAGATTCAACAAATGCATTAAGAGATGGATTTACAGAATCTGAAAGAAAGATTGGTGCTTCTATTAAAGAATTATTTAGTAAAGTTACTGAAAGAATCATTGTCGCAACCTTCGCATCTAATATGTTTAGAGTTCAACAAATAATTGAAGCTTGTGTTGAAAATAATAGACATATAGCTATTTTTGGTAGATCAATGGAAAAAACAATTGAAGTTGGTCAGCAGGTTGGTTATATTAAAGCTCCAAAGGATACAATTATAAGACCTGAAGAAATTGGAAATTATAAACCTGAGGAATTATGCTTATTATGTACTGGTAGCCAAGGTGAGCCTTTAGCTGCATTATCAAGAGTTGCTAACGGAAGCCACAAATTAATTAAATTAATTCCATCTGATACTATTATTTTCTCTTCTTCTCCTATTCCAGGAAACCAAGAGGGAGTTAATAGAACAATAAATCTATTATTCAAAAATGGCGCAGAGGTTGTAACACATTCACCTATCACAGATACACATACAACAGGACATGCGTCTCAAGGTGAATTAAAATTAATGCTAACTCTAGTTAAGCCTAAATATTTCATTCCTATTCATGGCGAATATAGAATGCAAAGAGTACATGCTGACCTAGCAGTTGAAACTGGTGTAGACCCTAATAATACATTCATCCTAGAAAATGGTGATGTAGTAGCAATAAATGAATATTCAGCAAGATTTGCAGGTCATGTTACTGCAGGTGAAGTTTATATTGATGGTACTGGTGTTGGTGATATTTCTTCTTCTATTCTAAAAGAAAGAAAAGTATTATCAGATGATGGTATGTTTGCATTAATTATAACTATTGATACTAAAAATAAAACTATACCTATTGAACCACAGGTAGTATCAAGAGGATTCATTTATATGAAAGATAGTGAAGAATTAACTCATGAATTTGTTGAATATGCTAGAAATTATTTAGTTGAAGAAATGGCTAAAGTAAAATTAGTTAATCAATCAATGCTAAAGGCAGGATTAACAGAAAAATTATCTGAAGTAATATATCAAAAAACAGATAGAAAGCCAATGGTTATACCTATATTTATGGATATAACTCCTCAAACAAATTATAACCCTGAAAATAATTAATTGTATTCAAAAAAAGCTATTAAGTTTAAAATGCTTAGTAGCTTTTTTGATTTTAAATGACACTCAAATGAGTGCCAAGTTAACATTTATACATGTGCTTTAGAAAATTTAATATTTTCACCATTTATCTCGCATTTAATCCAACATGATAAACTAGTCCAATACGACAAAGCAGTTTTTCCGCCTTCAGTCATTGGGTTAAAAAGCTCTCCACTTTCATTTCCATACCAAAAATTAATGATAGCATCATCAACTGGTTTTATTTTACAATAATATGCCAAATAATTAAATCCAATAACATCCTCCTTTGTTACAGTATCAATAAAAGGAATTGTATTCTCAATATAGAAACTAGAATCAATATATTTCTCTAATTTTTCAGTATATGTATAAATTTCTGTAATTATGTCGTCTTTAGATAAAGGTGCATATAATTTATTAGTGTTCACTCTATATAATGAAAATTTTAACACTTGATCAAAATCTGAATTTTTTCTAATATTGTCAGTTGCATTATTAAAATTATATGCGAATCCGAATCCAACTTCTATATTATGAGATTGACTCGAAAACGTTGGTGCTTTTACTCTTGTTCTAATGGTATGAGAATTAATAATTTCACCCCTCAATTTATCATACCCAACTTCAATATAGCTTACACAAGATGATAATAAACTTATAAAACACATTATTAATAATAAAAAAGATAATTTAAATATTCTTCTCATTATTACCCTCCCTAAACTCTATTAATTCTTAATATAATATCATCACCGCTATCTAGATTAGAAAATATATTTGTTGGATTATATTGACAGAATACAATTAAATAAGTAATATTTGTATCAAAATATTTCGTTAATGATGCATTTGTAGAATTGTTACTATACATTTATTATACTATAAATTATAAAAATAAACTTATTTCTTTTTACAATTTGAGCACATCATACATTTACCATTATGCTTATGTCCAAAATATAGTGATGCAACCTGATGTATACACCTAGATGTAAGAGCTAATTCTATCATTTTATCTAATTTTTGGTACCTATCTAGCTTTATTTGATTTAATTCCTTATCTGATATATTTTCATTTTTTATATGCTCAATAAAATATTCATTCATACCTATATCTCTTCTATCAAATAATAATACACCTTCAGCATATTTATTATCTCTTGACCCTCTTCCAGTTTGTTGGATAAAATCTTCAATTGATTGAGGTAGGTCATATTCTATTACATATCTAATATTTGGTATATCTATACCCATACCAAAAGCGTTTGTTGCCACCATTAGATTAAGTGTACCATTAGTATATAATTCTTGAACTATTTTCTTCTCATTTGAATCTAAATTACCATGGTATAATCCTACCTTATATCCTAATTCTAATAATTGATAATATAAATATTCAGCATTTTTAATAGTTAATGTATATATTAAGCCTTTATCTTTATTTTTAGATAAATAGCTCAATAATTCTCTTTCTTTATTTGATGTTTTAATTATTCTATAATATATATTTTTTCTATCAGGATCACCTATTATTAGCTTTGGTTCATTTAAAGCTAATATTTTTTTTATTTTATTAACTGTTATATTAGTAGCTGTCGCAGTTAAGGCAAGTATTGGTGGTCTTTTATTAAAGCATTTATAAAATTCTGGTATTTTAGCTAATGATTGTCTAAAATCCTCACTCCAGAGTAATGTATGAGCTTCATCAAAGACTAACAATGAAACATTTATATTTTTTATAATATTTAAGAATTTATTATTTAATAATCTTTCACCTGCAACAAATAATAATTTAACCCTATTATCTAATATTTTTTTATATATTATTTCTTTTTCATATTCTTCTAATAATGAATTGATATATTCAGCCTTTATAAATCTATTTTTTAAATTTTTAACCTGGTCTGCCATTAAAGCTATTAATGGCGTAATAACTATAGTTAATCCATCATTTATTAATGCTGGAATAGTGAAACAAATTGATTTACCAAAGCCCGTGGGTAATAAGCCTATAGTATCATTTCCACTTAAAATTGAATCTATAATTTGGGATTGTTCTGGTTTTAAATTATCAAACCCAAAATATGATTTTAATATTTCATTTTTTACATCCATGATTATTATTTTAATCTTAATTTTTATATTGTCAAATTACATAAATTTATCAAATTAAAAATTTTATAAAATATAAAAAAAGAAACCACTAAATTAAATCTTTAGTGGTTAAATAATACATTTTTTGATAAAAAATTATAAATAATTATAAAATAAATTTTTTTATTATTTATGCTTTTCTATGATTTTTCTTAATGCAGCTTCTGGTTGATATCCTACTATTCTTTCTACTAAATTACCATTTTTAAATATCGTAATTGTAGGAATAGATTCAATATTATATGCATAAGCTAATGTATCCTCGTCATCTACATTAACCTTACCTACAGCGATTAAGCCTTCATTACAAAGCTTTTCTACTACTGGTCCAACCATTTTGCATGGTCCACACCATGGTGCCCAGAAATCAACTAATACAGCTTCATTTTGTCCAACAAATTCTTTAAAATTATTGGCAGTTAATTGTTTTACTTCCATCTTATTTCACCTCATATTCTCTATGTTTATAATCTAATGTTTTTACATCTATATTTTCTATGAAATTTTCACCCTTCATAGATTCTGGTTCATTTAAAAATACTACATCGTTAGGATTTATTGCCTCACTGGCAAGGAATAGCATTATAGCTGCACAATTAGATAAATTCAAGCTTCTTATTTTATCTGTTGTAGGTATTCTATAACAATCTTTTATATTATCCTTTAATATATCATATGCAATGCCTGTAGATTCAGCACCAAAAACTAAATATATTTGCTTATCAGGAGCTGCATCCCTTTTAAAATCTATATTGATTGGAGATTTATGTCCATATCTAGTTAAATAATAAAATACTCCATCATTTTTTGATTTGAAATCATCCCAATTTTCATATACTTCAAAATCAAGATAATCATAATAATCTACACAGCTTCTCTTTAATTGTTTTTCCTCAAGCTTAAAGCCTAGTGGCTTTATTAAATGAAGCTTTGCATTAAAGCCAACGCAGCTTCGCATTATATTTCCAGTATTTTGTGGTATTTCAGGATGATATAATACAACATTAATTCTTTTCATTATCCTAATACTCTCTTAATATAATTATCTACAGCAAATTCAATACCATTATTTTCAGCTGTTTTTGTAACAAATGATGATGCCTTTTTACATTCTTCAGGAGCACCTGCCATACATACACTTAAATCAGCCTCATCTAGCATTTCTAAATCATTTAAATTATCACCAAATGCGATAATATGACCTTGTGGGTATTTAGCTTTTATTGCAGCAAATGCTGATGATTTATTAGTTCCCTTAGCTACAATATCATAGCCATAATTAGATACCTTAATAAATCTTAAATCAGGATATTTTTTTGTATTAATTTCATTTTCTAAATCTAGTGATGCAATAGTTAATGAATAGATTTTATCTCTATCGATAACTGATGTATCACCCTTTTTAGGATCTTCTATTTTTAAGCTATCTGCAAATTTTTTAAATGCTTTATTAGTATTTAAAAATCTTACATATCTATCCTTAGTTAATACACCTAAATTAAAATTTTCATTATGCAGCTTCCAGATTGTTTCAGGATTAATAGGAGCCTCATATAAAATTTCTTTACCTAAGATTGCATAAGCTCCATTATTTTGAATAAAGCCATCTACCTTAACCTGATCAGTAATTTCTTTTAATTGTCCCTGGCATCTTCCAGTTGCTAGCATAACTAGATTTCCTTCTTCTCTCAATTCTTTAATTGTTTCAATTGCTGATTCAGGAATAACACCATCTACTACTAATGTACCATCTACATCGAATAAATAAACATCAATATTTTTTCTATTCAGAAACATATTCTTCACCCGTTAAGGTGTATTCATCAAAATCTAGCACCTTAACTTTTATCCTTTGTCCTAATTTTAATTCTTCTTTTGCTGCAACATATATGCATCCATCTATTTCATCAGGCGCATATGAATAATCTCTTGCAACATACATATAAGACTCTTCATCGTATCCAATAATAAATACGTCATTCAATATTTTTCCAACTAATTCTTCATTTTTCTTTAAAGATATTTCTCTTTGTGCTTCCATCAATCTTTCATATCTTTTCTTCTTAGTGTCCTCACTAATAATATTTGGATATTCACATGCTTTAGTTCCTTCTTCAAGACTAAATGTGAAAGCACCTAATCTGTCAAATTTAACATATTTAACAAAATCAATTAATGAATCAATATCTTTTTCTTCCTCATATGGGAAGCCAACAATAAATGTAGTTCTTAATATAGCGTTTGGAATAAGCGTCTTTATTTTATCAAATAGATTTAATAAATATGCTCTATTTCCTCTTCTTTTCATTTTTTCTAAAATTAAATCTTCACTATGCTGAATAGGAATATCAAAATAAGGCATAACTTTATCATTATCTTTGATAAAATTAATTAATTCATCAGTTACAATATCAGGATATAAATATAATAATCTTATTTTAAAATCTCCTTCAATTTTAACTAATTCTTTTAATAAATCTACTATTTTTAATTCTTTATATATATCATATCCATATTTAGTAGTGTCTTGAGAAATTAAATTAATTTCATATGCTCCCTTACTAACCTCTAGCTTAACCTCAGATACGATATCTTCAATTGTTCTACTTCTTAAATTGCCTCTAATTAAAGGAATAGCACAGAAAGCACATCTATTTAAGCAGCCTTCGCTTATTTTAATATATGTCATATATGATGGACATGTATTGATTCTATTTAAAGGTGATAATTTATCCGAAGTCTTGAAATCTGATTCAATAACTCCATTGATAATTTTAGCTATTTCTTTATATTCATCAATAGTTATAAATCTATCTACCTCTGGTAAAAGCTTTACAATTTCATCTTTATATCTTTGAGCAAGGCAGCCACAAACTACCATTTTAGCACCAGGCTTTTTATAATCAGCTAGTTCTAATATTGTATCAATTGCTTCCTTTCTAGCTGGTTCAATAAAAGCACAGGTATTAATGATAATTAAATCTGCAAGACTAGGATCTTGTATTATATTCATTTTTTTATTTAATAATCCTAATATCATCTCGGAATCTACTTGATTTTTAGCACATCCAAGACTAACCATATATAAATTCATATTATACTCCTAATAATGCAATAACTAATACACCAATTAATGCAATTAAATCCATTAACATTACACTTAAGAAACTATTTTTCTTTTTAATAATAACAATAATTGTAGCTACAATAGGCCCAGCAAAAGCTGCTAAAGCAACTGATAAAACCTCAGGCTTAAATTTAAATACATTAACAAATACAGATAATGCTATAGATGCAATAACAAATATTAATGCAAAATTAATAGCTTGCATAAAGCCAGTTACTAATCTTAAATTTTTATATCTCTTTTTAATTGCATATTTATAATCATTTTCTTTTAATAATAAATTAATTAATCTTGATTCTTGCTTTGGTGAAATCTTGTCCTTAGTTTTAGCATTAGTTATAAATAATAATGTATTTGCATCATCATATCTTCTTTTAGATAATGAATTTAATGCATTACCAAAGCCTAAAACAAATAATAATGAAATAGATGATAATATTATTATAATCGTAGAGACATTACTTACATTTTTAATAACATCACTAAATTGACCAAAATCATTATTTTTAAGTACCATTGCTGCAATAGCTAAACCAATTACTAAAATTGATTGTAATATAGTTGTACCTATTGAATATTTAGCCATAGATACATTTGTTGAAAATACCTTTTTAGCTATTTTTATATCTCTAATAATATTTTCATCATCGATCTTTATTAGCATTGGCTTATCTTCAGATATATCATCAATATCAATTTCTTTATTATCCTCATCCATTTCAATAGGTGCACCTGTTAATGGATTAATTGAGATAACCTTCTTCTCATCCTTATTTGGATTATATAATTTAACTATATGATTTTTCATATAATCTGATGTAATATATGTTTTACAATATGGCTTATCAAATGAATAAGCGTCCTCAGGGAATCTCTTTTTTACAATGATTTTACCATCTCTAAATAAAGTTACAAAATTAATATAATTTAAATATATACTTCTAGAAATATCAGCTAATAAATCTAAAGAAATATCTGTTATTTCTTTTCTTAATATTTTATCTTTATAGCTTTGATATTCCTTTTTTAAATCCATTAATCTAATAAATGTATCCTTAGCTTCATTTTTAATTGCTAAATATTTATCTAGATTATCTAATATCCACCAATAGAAGGTATCAGTAATTAATTTCTTTAATTGATCATCTTCAACTTCTCTTTTTTCTCTTAAAAGCTTTACTGCTTTAAATAATGGATTTACTTCATTATGCATTTCGACTGCAGCTTTAAAGCCTAGCTTATGAGCTAGCCCTAATTGGAAATCCTCATTATTTGCAACCTTTGTAGCTCTTCTGAAGCATTCTTCACCATTTACAGCTATTGTTGAAAGTTTAGCATAAGGTGCTTCATCAACCTGATAATCATCCATAGTTGTTAAATATTTATATGTGAAAGGATCCTTATAATTCTTTTCAATAAAGAATGAATCAACTGCAATTTTAGAATTTTCTTCCTCTTTTGCAAAAGTTTTACTAATTCCATAATCTTCCATAAATGCATATAGAACATTATTATCACTTATTTCAGGATGACCCTTTAATTCGTTAATAAAAGAATCTAAAGTAAAAATTTTACCATTAATATATACAGCCTTTTCATCTAGGAATGTATAAATTATGAATGTTAATGCATTATTTTTATATTTTGAATATGCAAGAATTGAAACTACTTCTTTAACTAATTCCTTATTTTTAGTAACATTTTTAACAAATTTTACTAATTTTTTAGAATTTGAATATATATCTTCGATTCCTTCGTTAAATGATTCAGCATAAGCTAAAGCAAGCGAATTTAAATCATTATATTCAATACCATTAAATGTATATGGTTTCATATTACCCTCCACTATAGATCATCAGTATCTAGAATTATTGTTACAGGACCATCATTTATTAAGCTAATTTTCATATCAGCTCCAAATACTCCTGTTTCAGTTTTGTAACCTTCTTTTCTTAATAAATCAACAAATTTTTCATACATTATTTTTGCTTTATCGTAAGCTAGTGCCTCGGTAAATGAGGGTCTATTTCCATGCTTACAATCAGCATATAATGTGAATTGAGAAATAGCTAATATTTCTCCATTAATATCCTTTAATGATTTATTCATTTTACCATTTTCATCTTCAAAAATTCTTAATCCAGAAACCTTTTTTAAACATTTTTGAATTTCAATATCAGTATCACCATTTTTAAATCCGATGAATAACAAAAAGCCCTTATTACAGCTACCTGTTATTTTATCATCAACCCTACATGATGCTTCCTTTACTCTTTGAACAACTATTCTCATATATTATCTCTTTCAATATTGTAAATATATTTTATTTTCTTTAAATTTAAAATCATCTTTTCAAGCTCTACTAAGCTCTTTGTCATAACCTTTAATTTAACAGTTGTCTCTAAATCCTTATTGCTGTTAGCATTAATAGATAAAATTGACATATTGCTAGCTGATACTGTGTTCATTATATCAACTAATAAATTGATATTTGTTGCAGCATCAATCTTTATTGAGCATGGATATTTTCTATCCGGATTAGTTGTCCACTCAAGTGGTATAATTCTTTCCATTTGGAATGATTTACAATTTTTACATCCAATATGGTGAACTACTATTCCACTACCCTTAGTAACATAACCAATAATATTATCTCCAGGTATAGGGTTGCAGCATGAACCTAGCTTAATTAATGGATTAGTTAAGCCTTCAACAATTACACCTGTTTCGTTATTAGCTGATAATATTTTTTGATTTCTTTCAATTTGACGAGTTAGCTGTAATTCAGCTGTCTTATCACCTGATATAATACCTACATATTTTGTAACGACAGTCTTAGGTGATAAATTACCTTTTGCTACCTCTAAATAAAGGTCATCTAAAGAATTTATATTATTCTTACTAAAATTATTTTTAGCAAAATCTTCACTTAAATCGAATTCTAATATTTTACTATTATGGAATTCTTCATCAATTAATTCCTTACCATGAGCTAATAAGATATCTCTATTTTGCTTATTTAAAAAGCTCTTAATCTTATGCTTAGCATGACTAGTTTTTGCAATCTTTAGCCAGTTTTCAGATGGTCCAAAAGAATTTTTGTTTGTTTTAATAGAGATGATATCTCCATTATTTAATTCATAATCTAGAGGAACAATATGGTTATTTACTATAGCTCCTACTGTCTTATTTCCGATATTAGTATGAATCTTATATGCAAAATCAATAGGTGTAGCACCTGCAGGAAGGTCAACAACCTCACCTGTAGGAGTATAAACAAATACATTAGTTGTTAAAATATCATCCTTAACTGCATCTACATAATTTTTGGCATCATCAGTTTTATCTTCTTCTGTAAATTTTAAAAGGTCGCCATACCATTTAAGCTTTTGAGCAATTTCAAATTGTTCACGCTCTTTAGAATATTCAACACCTTCCTTATATGCCCAGTGTGCAGCAACACCTAGTTCTGCGACTGCATCCATTTCCTTAGTTCTAATTTGAACCTCAAATGTAAATCCATCCTCACTAATTACAGTTGTATGTAATGATTGATACATATTAGGCTTAGGAACAGCTATATAATCCTTAAATCTTTTTGGAATTGGTGTGTAATGAGCATGAATTAATCCTAATACATGGTAGCATTCACCAATTGTATTAACAATTACTCTTATTGCTAAAATATCATAAATATCTTCAAAATCCTTCTTTTGATTAACCATTTTTTTGTAGATACTATAGATATTTTTTATTCTACCTTTTATTTTATAATCCTTAACATCCTGAGAATCTAGGATTCTAGATATTTCATTTATAGTATGATCTACATTGCTCATTCTAGCTGAGTTATCATTTTTAATTAAATTTGCAATTTTATTATAAGCATTAGTATCAACATATTTTAATGCCGTATCCTCAAGCTCTGCCTTAATACGGAACATACCTAGTTTGTGAGCAAGTGGAGCATAAATTTCTAATGTTTCTCTTGCGATACGCTCTCTTTTTTCAGCTGGCATAAAATTTAATGTTCTAATATTATGCAATCTATCTGCAAGTTTAACAACAATAACTCTGATATCACGGCCCATAGCTAGTAACATCTTTTGATGGTTTTCAACTTGTTTTTCCTCAAGTGAAACAAATTTTAAATTACTAATCTTAGTAACACCATCAACTATTTCTGCAATGTCTTCAGAAAATTCTTGTGCTAATTCTTCTTTTGATATTTGTGTATCCTCTACAACATCATGTAATAGTCCGGCACAAATTGTATCTGGTCCTACATGAAGTTCTGCTAATATGCATGCGACATTAAGTGGGTGAATAATATAAGGCTCACCACTTTTTCTCAATTGACCTTGATGGAGCTCATATGCCCTGTTATAAGCTCTAATTATAAGCTCTTGAGATTTTGGGTTATGAATATATTGATTAATTAAAAACATTAAATCGTCTATCTTTTTATATTCCATATGTCTCACATCCTTTCAAATAATTTGTATTATTCTCCTTCAAATTCAGTTAAAGATAATACATCATAATCTTTTAATAATTCTCTACCTTTTAAATCAACTAATTCAATAACGAAGGCTAATCCTGCAACAGTAGCTCCTGCTTTTTCGACTAAATCACATGCAGCCTTTGCAGTACCTCCTGTAGCTAATAGGTCATCAATAATTAAAACTCTATCGCCTTTTTTCAATGCATCACTATGAATACATAAAGTATTTGTACCATATTCAAGTGAATATTCTTGAGAAATAACATCTCTTGGTAATTTACCTGGTTTTCTAACTGGTATAAATCCAAGATTCAATTTAGTAGCCACTGGACAGCCAAAAATAAATCCTCTTGCCTCAGGACCAGCAATTATAGTTGCCCCTACCTTCTTTGCATATTGTGCGAGCTTATTTGTAGCTTCGTTAAATGCATCTCCATTTTGTAAAATTGGTGTAATATCTCTAAATATTATTCCTTTTTTAGGAAAATCAGGTATTGATGCAACATAATCTTTTAAATCCATAGTAAAAAACCTCCAAAAAACATATATAAAGATTATATCATATTTTCACATTAGAAAATAGATTATTATTAACTTTTATAGATTTATCTATAAATAAATGATAATTTTATGATAAAATAACAATAGGTGATTGAAATGAAGCCATTAGCTTTTAGAATAAGACCTAAATCATTTAATGATATAGTAGGTCAAGATCATTTAGTAGGACCTAAAGGCGTTATTACTAAAATGATTGCTCAAAATAAAATATTTTCAATGATTCTATATGGACCTGCAGGATGTGGTAAAACATCAATTGCTTCTATAATTGAGGAAATGTTTCCATTAACGAGCTATAATTTTAATGCTTCTTCTGATAATAAAGCAAAATTAAAGGAAATTGCAGATTCTACAAAATACCATGAAAATGTAATTTGTGTCATTGATGAAATTCATAGAATGAAAAAGGATACTCAAGATTTTTTATTACCATTTGTTGAATCAGGTGATATTATAATCATTGGTCTAACAACAGAAAATCCATATAGAGCTATTAATCCTGCCGTTAGAAGCAGATGTCATATCTATAGAATGAATGAAATAAAAAAAGATGATGTTATTAAATTATTAAAAAGAACAATAAAAGATGAAAATATGAATGAAATGTCTGATGATATTTTAGAATATATATCTATTGCATCATCTTGTGAAATAAGAACTGCATTAAATATGCTAGAAATAGCTAATATGATTGATAAAGATGATTTAAATATAAATTCTGTTAAAGAGATAATAGGAAAAAAAGCCTTTTTGATAGATGAAAAAGGTGAAAATTATTATGATGTCGCAAGTGCGATGATTAAATCAATTAGAGGATCAGATCCTGATGCAGCGCTTCATTATCTTGCTAGATTATTAAAAACTGAGGATTTGTTATTTATAACAAGAAGATTAATGTGCTCTGCATATGAGGATATAGGGCTAGGAAATCCTAATGTAGGACCAAGAGTTTATGCAGCATGTCAAGCTGCCTTATCACTAGGCTTACCAGAGGCAAGGCTTCCTTTAGCATACGCTATAGTAGATCTTGCTACTTCTCCTAAATCAAATTCGACATATTTAGGAATTGATGAAGCCATTGCTGATTTAGATAATTTAACATCTATGTCTATTCCACCACATATTTTGAATAAGGAATTAAAAAGCGGTAAATATGAATATAAATATCCTCATGATTATGAAAGAGGATATGTTAAGCAACAATATATGCCAGATGAATTATTAGGTAAAACCTATTATAGGCCTAAAGATACAGGAGCATATGAAAGAGCAATTGAAAAATTTATGAAGGAATTAATCGAGTAGAGTAGAAAAATAAATACTTTTTCATATTTATTCTTCATCCCCTCTCACACCACCACATCGTGCCGTTCGG
>Ga0247611_10001112_pt1 | contig 49661 bp, 49 predicted proteins | sample 177DNAGHGhighgp2_FD_192422 | JGI IMG/M metagenome (GOLD analysis project Ga0247611, IMG submission 192422) | Sheep rumen microbial communities from Palmerston North, Manawatu-Wanganui, New Zealand - 1770 DNA GHGhigh gp2 | ecosystem: Host-associated > Mammals > Digestive system > Stomach > Rumen... | reverse complement strand
TCCAATAGAGAGTTGGCATTCACTTCTTAAAAAAGAAACTTTGTACAATAATAATATTACATCTTTACAAGAATATATTCAACTTGTAGAAGAATGGATATTATTTTATAACACAACTAGATTAAAGTCAAAAAATAAGAAGCAAAATTAATTGCTTCTTTTAAACTAGTTTTTTTTAATGTCTCCTAAATGGGGTTCACTTCATACTTGCAGTTTTTTATATTCTATTATCGTTTAGACAATATATCGCATATATTGGTATATATCTTATATCTTTTTTTATTTGAAAATTATTCTCCGTAATTCTATATGCTTCTTTTACAGTATATTTTTTCATAAATACTGATAATGACTTTGCTTTTGAGTTACTTTTTGTTGTTAATTCTAATGGTATAATTTGTCCCATCCTATTTTGTATTACAAAATTAACTTCTGCTTTTCCATCAGATTGATAGTAGTAAAGGGAATGTCCTCCTTCTGCTATAGTTTTTGCGATATGATTTTCATATAATGTTTCTTTTAATGATTCATCAGTTAAAAATTGTTTATAACCAATATGAAGCATTGAAAATAGCAATCCATCATCACACATATATAGTTTAAAACTATCTTTTTCCCTACAACTACTTAAAGGGGACTTTATGTTTTTTATTTTATAACTTCTATAAAGGATAATATTATTAACTAAATAACTAATGCTATTTTCAAATTCTTTGGCCCTTCTTCCAGTACCTATTAAGCCGTATTGGAACTTTTTATTTTCTTTTCTTAATTGTCCTGGGATCGAATCAATTACCTCTAGACCTCTTTGCATATCAATTAGGTTTTTTGATGATAATAATTCTTTTTTGTAAATATCAATTATTTTTTGTTTTATCGCATCAATTTCATATATGCTTTTTCCTTGTACATTTGCAATTACCGCTTCAGGCATTCCTCCTACTGATAAATATTCTTGAAATAAATCAAGAGCTACTTTATGAAAGGGACATGTTTTTTTCTTAAAAAATGATTCTCTAATCAATTCTGCTAATGTTTTTTCTCCTTTAGCCCAAAGAAATTCTTCAAAATCTAGTTCGACCATGCTTTTAAATTGTAATTCTTCTCCTTTAAACTCTTGTAATTTTTCACGTTTAGATGTTATTGCTATTATGTGATATTTACTATGTTCACTTCCAAAAAGTTTAAGACCTTTTACAATATTATTATCTGTTACATTATCTAATATTATTAGCGTATCATCTTTTAAAATCGTTTCTCCAGAGATTAGTGATAATTTTAATATGATTTTTTCGGTTGATTTTTCCTTATAAAACAATTCTTGTATTTCACTATTATTTTCAGTATTAATATATATTAAATTTTTATATTCATTTTTTCCAAATTTAAGTGTTGAAAAAGATTTTCCAATTTGTCTAGCTCCATATACAATTAATGGTTTTCTAATAATATCGTTTTTCCATTTTAGAAAAAAATTATCGATTTTTCGTTCCATTTTATGTTTCCTCCACACAAATTTTATAAATTAAGTATACATTTTTTTTATATTTTTTTCAATATAAAAAAACAAAAAAAGAGCCGATTTTTCAATCAACTCAATTAGTAATTAAAGGCTTTGTATATTCTAATCTTAATTTGTCAGCTATTGTGACAATAAATTCTGAATTGGTAGGTTTTGCTTTATCAATATCAACACTATGGCCAAATATTTCTTCCATTAGATCCCAATTTCCTCTATTCCAACTTACTTCTATAGCATGTCGTATTGCTCTTTCTACTCTTGAAATTGTAGAATTAAATCTTGTTGCTATTTCTGGATAGAGTTCTTTAGTTATACCGCCAATCATACTTGGGTTATTATATATAATGGTTATTCCTTCTCTTATATACTGATAACCTTTTATATGAGATGGTACTCCTAATTCATGGAGTGTATTTGTAATAGATATTTGTAAGTTATTGTTGTATAAATTAATAGATTGTCCTTTACGTACTTGTTTTGATGCAAGCTCTCTTATTTTTGTTTCAAGATCTGATAATTCAAAGGGCTTCATCATAAAGTAACTTGCTCCTAACGTAGCTACTTTTCTGATGGTTTCTTGAGTACATAATGATGTTAATACAATAACTTTTTTATCTATTTTTTGAGTATATATATGCTCTAAAACACTAATTCCATCCTTGTTAGGCATAACAATGTCTAAAATAACAATATCATACTCTTCTTTTTTTTGGTTAAGTAATATTATCCCTTCTTTTCCATCTTCTGCAGACAAAGATACCTCTATATCTTTTGTCTCATGAAAATACCTTTTTAGCATTCCTACTAATTCTTTGTTATCATCAATAACAAATAGTCTAATTTTTTCCATTTTTTCTCCTTTCTTATCTTACCACGCAATTTTATTATATAATATGTCGAGAAAAATTGAAAGAAAAAAAAAGAACAAGTTTTGTCGAACTTGTCTAATGTGTCTAGTTACATTTCAATAATAATTCTTTTAAATTTTTTATTTTTAAGCTTATTCCACCTAATAAATAACCATCAATTTCTTGAATTTTATTTAATTCTTCTATATTTTCTTCATTGCAGCTTCCTCCATACAAGACTTTATTTGATGGTAATATTTTTTTTATTTCTGTAATGACAGCTTTAATATCTTCATTTTTTGGTATAACTCCTGTTCCTATTGCCCAAATTGGTTCGTAAGCAATTATAATATTTTTTATATCAATTTGATTTTCTATAGCTGATAATAATTCTTTTCTTATTACATCAATAGTTTTATTATTATCTCTTTCTTCTTTTGTTTCTCCAACACATAATATTGGAATAATATTATATTTTTGAAGATTCTTTAGCTTTGCAGAAATATCATTTAATGATTCTTTTTGATTTTGTCTTCTTTCACTATGACCGATTATACAATAATTAACATTTTCTGCTTTTAATTGTTCTGCTGAAATTTCACCAGTGAATGCTCCTGAACTATTGCAACTAACATTTTGTGCTCCTAGTAAATAGTTTTTATCATCTATGTTAGCTCTTGGTATATTTAAGAATGTTGGGCATAAAATAAGATCATGTTTTGTATTTATTTTGTTTAGTTCTGATAAATAGTTTATAAATTCTTCTTTATTAAGATTTGATTTATTGTTTAGGGCTATTATCATTGTAACTTCTCCTTTATTATTTTTGCTATTTTAGATATGATTCCATATTTATTTTCATTCTTTTTTTCTCTTATAGCACGATTGTATACTTCAAGAACTTTTTCTCCATAATATTTTGAACTATATGTTTCTGCTTGAATTCTTGCTTGATTTGAAAATTTTTCTAACTCTTCTTTATTTTTAAATAGTCTTAAAACATTATTAACATATTCTTCTTCTGTTTCAAAAAACAATCCATTAAGTTCTTCTGTAACCATACTTTGAAAGGCCTCATCTCTCATGCAGATAGGTACAACATTAGATGCCATTGCTTCTATAATTGTTAATCCTTGGGTTTCTGTTTTTGATGCCGTTACAAAAACATTAGCAACATGATAATAATATGGTATTTCTCCCCAAGCTGTTTTTCCTGTAAATATTATATTACTGTTTAATCCTAATTTTTTACTATACTCCTCATATTCCTCTTTTCCAGGGCCATCTCCTACTATAATGAGTTTTATATTTTTATACCTTTGATTTAATTTTTTTTGGCACTTTATTAAGAAAGCAATATTTTTTTCTTCAGCTAATCTACCTACAAATAAAAGTATAAAATCTTTCTTATCTATTTTTAGTGATTTTTGTAATTCTATACAATCATTTTTTTGAATATTTTCTTTAAAAAATCTTTCTACTTCTATGCCTGTGGGAATAATATTAATATTCTTTTCAAATTTATATTTTTCTTTAAATAATCTGTATGTTTTATTAGTAGGTACAATTAATTCTGTTGCTGTTGTTTCACAATAAAATCTAGTAAAGTATTCTAATAATTTTTTGCTAGATTTTTTAAAATAACCTTTTGTAATGTAGTAGATGTAATCTTCATACATAGTGTGATAAGTGTGCACTAATGGAATACTATATTGTTTTGCAAAAATTCTAGCAAATGTTCCTATTGCAAATTCTGTTTGAGAGTGTATAACATCTAAATTCCAACTTTTTATTTTATTTACCGCGCGTACTGGATATATGCTGCTTAGTCTTGAATCATAAATTCCTGTTGGTATCCCAGGTATTTTTAATACTCTTTTTTCTTCATCATATTCATATTTAAAACTTTCTAAGTTTGCAGTTACAACATATACTTCATGTCCTTGTTTTTCTAGAGCGTTTTTTAACATAATTTCGCTTGTTACTAGTCCACTGATATATGGTTCATATGTTTCTGTAAATATACCTATTCTCAATTTTTCACCTTCTTGTCAAAATTAAATATTATTGCTCCAATTATTATACCAAAATAATATGTTATAAATCTCCATATTAATAGCACTGCCGATAGTTCTTTTTTTGAAATAAAATTTCCATAAAATTGAGTAAACCCATATTCTATTCCACCACTAGCTCCTGGTATTGGTACAAAAGATCCAATAATATATACATATGCAGATGATGTAATTGTCTCAACTATATTCATAGTATTAGTTGGATTCATACTTTTTAATATAAATATCGGTATGCTATATAAGCATATTAAACTAGTAATATTCAGTGCTATTCCTATTATTAGTAAGTTTTTTCTTTTTTTTATCTCTTTAAAACCCGTATAGTATTCATTAAATTTATTTTTTATTTCTTCTTCTGATATCTTAATTTTAAATTTTTGCCCAAATTTAATTAAAAATTTGCATAAAGAATCCATAACTTTTTTAGAATGAGATATTAATAATAAAACAATTACTACTGAAATATTAATTAAAAATCCTAATAATACTAAATGACTTAAAATTTTAACTTTTGGAAATATTGAAAATATATAATTATATATAACAGCAAAAAGTCCGCAAATAACTAAGGCAATTTGATAAAAAATAAAGCTTTGAATAGTTTGATTAGTTGCTTTTGCAATAGATATGCCATGCTCAGTTAACATATATATTTCCATTGGTTGTCCACCTGTTGAGAATGGTGTTATACCATTAAAGAACTGCGTTATTAAATTATGCTTTATAGCTTCCTTTATAGATATTGTTTTTGAATCATTTATTATTATATAATTTACATATCCTTTTATAAGTATATGTATTAAGAAAAGTACTATTGCTATGATAATATATAAGATATTAATATTTTGAAAGGCATTTACTATATGTGAAAAGTCATCTTTTAAAATAATATATAGTATTATTATTGTTATAAAAAGAAGAAAAATAGTATTTTTCTTTAGATTCTTTATTATGTTCATGCTATCATCCTCTTATTTTCCTTTACAATTTCTTCTTCTATTAAAAAAATATGCTCTTTTGAATCCTCTGTTATTCCTAAATCTTCAATTCCTTGAGATTGTAAATTTCTTATTAATTCTTTATCTGTAGTTCTTACTCTTATAAAAATATTGTATGATAGTAGGCTATTTTTAATAAATTTTATTATAGATAATATTTTTTTTCTTTGTTTATTATTGATAGATGGAGATGGAAATATATTACAAGTTTTAATATCTTTATATCCATGAATATAACAATTTTCAATCATTCCAGATTGCTCTTCTATAAAAGCAATTTCTTCTATTTCATTACTTGTTTTTTTTATTGAATAATATTCTAATTCATTATATGTTTTTCTAATTTTTTCAATATATTCATTTGCTTTAATACTTTTTCCATTTTCTCTTTCATACATAAGCATCATCATTAAATGATCTTCTAAATAGGGATTCAATAGTTGAATTGTTGGACACTTGCTTTTAACCAATTTATTCACCTCTTAGTATCATATTCTAGCTATTCGTTTCTAATGCTTCTAATCCTGGAAGTTTTTTGCCTTCTAAATATTCTAATGTAGCTCCTCCTCCTGTTGATGCATGAAATACTTTTTCTTTATATCCTGCTTTTTCAGATGCAGCAACTATGTCTCCTCCTCCTAATATTGTTTTTATATTATTGTCTACAAGATATTTTAATATTTCATTTGTATTTTTTATATATTTTTCAAATTCATAAACTCCTAGCGGTCCATTCCATACCACAATACCAGCATTTTTTAAAGTGTTTTTAAATAGTTGAGTAGTTTTTTCTCCAATGTCTAAACCCATTTCATCTTCTGCAATATCACTAATATCCTTTATCTTGTATGGTTCTTCTTCACTGTATTTTGTTGTAACTGCAAAATCTAATGGTAATATAATTTTATCCGAATGTTCTTTTAAAACTCTTTTACAAAAGTCTATATTTTCTTCATCTAAAATTGATTTTCCTATTTCTTTTCCATCAGCTTTTAAGAAAGTAAAGGCCATTCCTCCTCCTATTAAAATTTTATCGGCTTTTTGTACTAAAATATCTATTACACCAATTTTATCAGATACTTTTGCTCCTCCTAATATTACTATGTATGGTCTTTCTGGATTATCAAGTATTTTTAATGCATTAATTTCTTTTTCAACTAAAAATCCTGCAGCTGAGGGTAAATATCTAGAAATTCCTACATTAGAAGCATGGGCACGATGAATTGTTCCAAAAGCATCATTTATAAATATGTCTCCTAAAGATGCCCAGTATTTCCCTAATTCCTCATCATTTCCACTTTCTTTTTTACCATTTAAATCTTCATATCTCGTATTTTGTATCAATACTATGTCTTTTTCTTTCATACTCTCTACTAGACTTTCTAATTCTATTCCTCTAGTTTTTTCGCAAAATAGTACTGTTTTATTCAATAATTCTGATAATTTATTAGCAACTGGTAAGAGATTGTTTTTTTCTAAATCACTTTCTTCTTTTATTCTTCCGAGGTGAGATAGTAAAATAATTTTGCAATTTTTTTCTAAACAATAATTAATTGTTTCTAATGCTCCTTTAATTCTTGTATCATCAATTATTTTTCCATCTTTCATTGGTACGTTAAAATCACATCTTATTATTACTTTTTTATTATCTATATCTAAATCTTTAATCAATTTCATGATATCTCTCCTATCTACTAAAAGTATAACATTTTTTTTAAATTAAAAAAAGAAAAAGCATACTTTTTAAAGAACTTTCCATATAAAAAGAGTATTACAAATAATACTCTTATAATTGTTTAGCTATATTTTCTTCTTGTCCTACATTATTTATGTTTTCATATTTTTTAGATATTCCTTCAACTGCTTTTAATACTTCAATCGGAACAGCAAATATTATAGTATTTGATTGATCAGAACTTAAATCATTTAAAGTAGACAAAGTTCTTAAGTGTAGAGCTCCAGGTGTTGTTCCCATCACATTAGCGGCACGTGCTAGGCTTTGGGCTGCTTCTTCCTCTCCTCTAGCCTTTGTTAGAATTGCTGTTTTTTCTCTTTCAGCTTCTGCAGCTTTAGCAATAACTCTTTTCATCTCTTCTGGTAGGCTTACATCTTTTAATTCTACGTTTTCAACTTTTACTCCCCATGGATCTGTTGCTTTATCAATTACTTCACAAATACCATTTGATATTTTTTCTCTTTCACTTAATAATTCATCCAATGTTACTGATCCTACAACATTACGCATTGTAGTTTGAGCAAGCTGACTAACAGCATAGTAGTAGTCCTGTACTTCACAAATGGCTTTTCCTGCATCAAAAATCTTATAGTAAATAACTGCATTTATACGGATGGAAACATTATCTTTAGTTATTGTTTCCTGTTCTGGTACATCTACTGCTTTTGTTCTAATATCAACCTTTCTATATGATTGAATAATGGGTAATACTATTTTCCAACCTGGAGTTAAAACTTTAGAAAATCTTCCAAAAGTAAATAATATTCCTCTTTCATATTCATCTATTTGTCTAATTGACATGAGTAATATAAAAATTATAATTATTCCTAAACAATAAAACATATTTTTCTCCTACATATTCATTAAATATTTTGCTGTCCTTACCATTTGGGCTGTATAACTCATTTCATTATCATACCATGATACAACTTTTACTAATTGTTTTCCATCTACTTCTAATACATTTGTAGATAAAGCATCAACTAAAGAACCACAGCGTCTTCCTATAACATCACTTGAAACTATAGGATCTTCTGTATATTCTAGTGTTTCGTTCGTATTAGCTTTTAATATTGCATTAATTTCTTCTTTAGTTGTGTTTCTTTTTAACTCTAATGTTAAATCTACAACTGACCCTGTTGGTACTGGTACACGCATAGCTGTTCCGTCTAATTTTCCAGCAAGATTTGGACATACAAGTCCTATAGCTGATGCTGCTCCTGTTGATGCTGGAACAATGTTTGCTGCACATGCACGACCTCGTCTAGCTAAATGTCCTTTTTTATGTGCAATATCTAATGATGCTTGGTCATTTGTATAAGCATGAACTGTTGTCATGTATCCTTTTACAATTCCAAACTCTTTGTCTAATACATCTACAACTGGAGCAAGACAGTTAGTTGTACAGCTTGCTGCACTAATAATCTTTTCTTCTCCTGTTAATATGTTATGATTTACATTATATACAATTGTTTTTATGTCCCCTTTTGCTGGAGCTGATATAATAACATGTTTTGCTCCGGCATTTATATGAGCCATTGCTTTTTCTTCTGATGTAAATAATCCTGTACACTCAAAAACTACATCAATATCTAAATCTCTCCAGGGTAATAGAGCTGGATCTTTTTCAGCATATACCTTTACACGGCGATTTCCTACTACTATGTAATCTCCTTCTGCGTGAATTTCATCAATACGATAATTTCTATGATTAGTATCATATTTTAATAAATACGCTAATTGTTCTGCATCTGTTAAATCGTTAACAGCTACTACTTCAAATTCCTCATTTTCTTCCATTAATCGGAAACATAATCTTCCAATTCTTCCAAATCCATTAATTGCTACTTTTATCATTTTATTCCTCCTATTATTATTATATATTTTTATTTCTTTTCTTTCAATAATTACAAATTCTTTTGACATGTTTAAAGTGTAAAATAAAATATCCACAGTTTTTGTGGATATTTTATTCATGAAAGTAACCTCCTCCAATAAATTCTCTTATTACAGCATCTTCTGGAATAGAATCAGATGGAATTGGAAGAAATAATCTTAAAAATCTAATTAGTCTTTTTGCTTCTTCATAATATGGAGAATCACTTTCTACTGAATATAATAATGGTTCAGCATATGTTTTTAATACTCCAATTTCATATATTGCTGCTGAATTAATAGTGGCATCGCTTTCATCTTGGAATGGAAAAATATATTTTTCTTCTCCTGCTCTTACACTTGACCATTGTTTTAATGTATCCTCAACGGAGTAATTTCTAGTTCTATTATCTCTAACTATTCGTCTTAATAGTCTATTATCTGTTGTTGGAATTCTATTATGATTATCCATATTCAATTCAGTTAAAGGACTTATATAGATTTTATATTTTTTTTCTTTTGGGATATTTGTAAGTATTTTTGTATCAAGTGCATGTATTCCTTCTATTATTAATACATCATTATCTTCAAGTTTCATATCTGTTCGAAATTGTTTTTCTCCAATCACAAAATTATATGTAGGAACTCTTACTTTTTCTCCTTTTAATAAAGCGGCAATTTGATTGTCAAATAATTTTAAATCTATTGCTTCTAAACATTCATAGTCTGGATTTCCATTTTCATCTACTGGGTTTTCATTTCTCTCCACAAAGTAGTCATCCATCCCAATTGTTTTTGGATGTAAACCGAAGCTTTTTAAATACATACACAATTTTCTTGATGTTGTTGTTTTTCCAGAAGAAGAAGGTCCAGCAATTAGTACTATTTTTACTTCATTCTTTTTATCATTTATTGATTTTGCGATATTCAATAATCTATTGCTTTGTAAGGTTTCATCAATTTTAATTAAGTCACTAATATTTCCAGTTGAAACTATTCTATTTAAATCTACAGATGTTTCTACTCCTATTAATTTTCCCCATTGTTTAAATTCTCTAAATACATCAAACATCTTTGGATGGTGAACATAATTAGGAATTTTGTCGTTAATATATATGGTTGGAAATCTTAATACAAGTCCACTTGCACTTTCGAATGTCAAATCAAAGTCTTTTATTTTACCGGTAGAAGGTGGCATTAGATTATAAAAATAGTTATAATTGTTTCCTAATCTATATAAATGTATATAATTATCTGTATTATATTTTAATACTTCTGCTTTTACTTTTTCACCTATATCATTATAATACTTTTTCGCTTCTAGTCTATCTATAGTTAATTTTGTAATTGGTAAGTCTTTCGATATTATTTCTTTCATTTCAGCTTTTATATTTTGTAATTTTTCTTCTGTTAGTCGAAATGTCGTCTGAAAATAAATACCTTTATCAATTGAATGTTGAATGATAACATTGGCATTATTACCATATAGTTTTTTTACAGCACAAATTAGTATAAATGTTAAGCCATTTATATGGGCACGATTTCCCTCGGGTGATGTTAAATCAATAAACTCTACTTTTGAATTTTCTTTTAATGGAAATGATAATTCTTTTTGTTTATCATTTACCCTTGCAAGTATAATTGGATATCTATGTTTTTCTTGATGTTCCATATATATTTCTTGGAGTGTTATTCCTTTACTATACTTATATACTTTATCATTGATAATTACTTCTATTTGTTCTATCATCTTATCGACTCCTATTAAAATTAGTATAACATATCTTTTTTTAGTTATGTTTTTTTTTGAAAGAAAAAAACTTACTTTACATAAAAAATAGTTTCTTTTTAGAAACTATTCATTAATATATATGTTACTTTTTATTATTTATACTTTGTTCTTTTATTTTTTTGAAATTTTTAGCTAACTCTTTCATTTTTCTAAATCTATGGTTTAGTCCAGACTTTGTTATTTTTTTCCCTGTTTCAATTGAAATAATTTCAGCTAATTCTTTTAGCGAACTTTCTTTATATTTTTTTCGATAATAAATTGCTTCTTTTACTTTATCGTCTAATAATACTAATCCATCATTTTGTTCAATTATTTCAATTTCTTTAAGTTGATCATGAGCTGTTTGTACTATTTTATCTATATTAGCTTGCTCACAATTATTTAATCTGTTCGTTTTATTCTTTTTATCTCTATATACTCTTATATTTTCATAATACAGTACCGCCTTATTAGCACCAATTATTTTTAAAAAGTCGCTTATACTATCAGCTTCTTTTATGTATATCATATATCCTTTGTCTCTATTTAATATTTTTGCATTTAGTTCAAATGAGTTTAATACTTTTTGGATAAATACTGCTTCACTAGAATTAAAAACCAATAATTCTAGATGATAACCTGAGGTTTTTGGATCACTTATACTTCCGGCTTGAAGAAATGCTCCACGTAGGTAAGCCCTTATTTCTGCATTTCCTTCTATTAAGTATTGTGGTGGTACTTCTAGTAGTTCACCCTTATTATTTTTTATTCCTAAATCATAATATATACTTTTTATGGTATCTGGTATTACAATTTCATATAAATCTTTTTTACTAAAATTCACATTATTAATTATCTCAACTTTTGGTTTTATTTTATACATTTCTTCAATAAAACTTATTACTCTGTTTACTAAAAACTTATTTTCTGTTGTTAATGCTATTTCTTTTTTTTCGCTGGGATGGTTATTTCTAATGTACCCAGATAATTCTGCTATCATTTCTGACTTAGATGTTTTAATGTTTGAAACTTCTTCTTTTATTTCTACTGTAAATGACATATCAATCTCTCATTAAGTATGAGAATATTATTAAACTTAATTTTAGACTATCATGTTTTAATGTATTATCTTCTATTGTCATTAAATCTGCATCAATTAGTTCTATATCCATATTATTGATTTGTTCATAATCTATTGTTACTGGATCTTTTCGTTCTTTTGTCTCATATCTTTTTGCTATTTCTTTATCTATTTTTGTTTTATTCGCTATAACAACATCTAATTTTCTTTTATTTAAATAACTATTCAGAAGATTTACATGGTCTCCTACAGTATATTTATCAGTTTCTCCTGGTTGAGTAACTATATTGCATACATACATTAAAGGGGCTTTTGTTTTATCTAGAGCTTCTTGAACTTTTTTACAAATTATATTCGGTAAAATGCTTGTATAAATACTTCCCATACTAAAAATGATTAAATCTGCATCAAGAATTCTATCTATTACTTCTTTGGTTACTTCCGGTTCTTCTTTATAATAAATCTTTTCAATTTTTTTTGGAGATTTTGTTATCTGTTCTTCTCCTTCTATTATGTTTCCATCCTCATCTTTTCCCATTAATGTTAAATCAGAATCTTCTGATATTGGTAAAACTGTATGTTTTACATCTAATAATTTACTTAAGTGTTTTATTGATTCATTAAGGGATCCTGTTATATCTAACATTGCTGCTAAAATTAAATTCCCAACGGCATGGCCGTTTAAGTCTCCAGATGATTTAAATCTATAAGACATCATTTCTTTAATAGGCTCATCTATTTGTGATAGACTAGTTATTACCTTTCTAATATCTCCTACTGCTGGGATATGAAATTCTTCTCTTAGTTTTCCAGTTGATCTTCCATTATCTGATACAGTTATTACAGCAGTAATATCTATAGGGAAGTCTCTTAGACCTCTTAATAAAAAGGAAATTCCGGTTCCTCCACCCATTACAACTACTTTTTTATACATTTTTTTTCTCCTTTTGTAATACTTCCATATTATATAATATATCTTTACTTTTGTTTTTATTATATAATAATACTCCAATTATAATAAATATTATAGATATTAATTGAGCTATTTTTATATTATTAAGCATTAAAGAATCACTTCTAAATGATTCTATTATTAATCTTTCTATACCATACCATATTAAATATATTCCTGTTATCTGTCCTACCTTTATGTTTTTTAATTTACGTATTACTGCCAATAATAGAAATCCTAAAAAGGATAATATGGATTCATATAAAAAAGTTGGTTCTCTATAATATCCATCTATATACATTTTACTAATGATAAAGCTCGGTAATTTAAGTTTTTTTAAAAATGATAGTGTTACAATCCTTCCGTAGGCTTCTTGATTAAAGAAATTTCCCCATCTTCCAATAGATTGTGCTAATAAGAGCCCTACTACAATAATATCCAATAGTAATAATAAATTAATATTTCTTTTTTTGGCATAGATTATTAAAAACAATAGTCCAAATATAATCCCACCGTGTATGGCAAGGCCTCCATTCCATATCATAAAAATCTCTTGTATATTATTTTTATAATATTGAAAATTAAATAATACATAGTATAATCTTGCTCCTAAAATTCCAAATAATAAACCATAAAATATTATATTTATGAGTAAATCATCTTGAATCTTTTTCTTTTTTGCCTCTTTTTGAATTACGAAATATGCACATGTTATAGCAAATAATAAAATGATAGAATACCATCTAATGTTAATATTTCCAATAGTTATAAAATATTTACTCATTTTGTTTTACCTTTTCTATTATTTGTTTGATAGTTTCTTCCATAACAAAATTGGTAACTGATAAAAGAATTGCTACTAAAAGAGCTACAAGTAAACTATCAATTTCAAAATGTTTTCCCAATATCCAATCAACTAATTTTAAAATAAAAACATTTATACAAGGATAAAATAATCCTAATGTTATTCCGGTTATAGGTATAGTTAATGTTACTAATATTGGTTTAATTGTTTTATTTAATATATATAATATTAGTACAATTATAAATGACCAAATAATAAGATGTTTACTATCTATATGAAAGGACTTGAAAAAACTAGTTACAAGTATAAATACTATTGTATAACCAATCATATATATTATCCAATCTAGTAAACGGTTTATCCTTGTTTTATTCTTTTCTTTTATTATGATCTGCATTTTCTCACCTCTAGAGAACATTTTTTAAGAATTGTCCGGTATAGGATTCTTTAACTTTAGATACTTCTTCTGGAGTTCCTGTTGCAACCACTTCTCCACCGGCTTCTCCACCTTCTGGCCCTAAATCTATAATATAGTCAGCAACTTTTATAACATCAAGATTATGTTCTATGACAACTACTGTATTTTTATTATCTACTATTTTTTGAAGAATTTCAAGTAATCTCTTAATATCATCAGTATGAAGTCCTGTTGTTGGTTCGTCAAGAACAAATATTGTTTTTCCTGTTGATAATTTTTGTAGTTCTTTTGCTAGTTTTACCCTTTCTGCTTCTCCTCCTGATAAGGTTGGTGCGCTTTGTCCTAATTGAATATATCCTAGACCAACATCTTCTAAAACTTGTAATTTTCTTTTTATTTTTGGAACATTTTCAAAAAATGATAATGCTTCTTTAACTCGCATGTTTAATACTTCGGCAATATTTTTTCCTTTATATTTTATGTTTAATGTTTCTCTATTATACCTGGTTCCATGACATACTTCGCAAGGTACATAAACGTCTGGTAAAAAATGCATTTCTATTTTTTTTACTCCATCACCTCGGCAAGCTTCACATCTTCCTCCTTTTACGTTAAATGAAAATCTATTTTTTTCAAAACCATACATTTTAGCTTCTTTTGTTGTTGTAAAAAGCTCTCTTATATCATCAAATACTCCTGTATAGGTTGCTGGATTTGATCGAGGTGTTCTTCCTATTGGATTTTGTGAAATTGCAACAATTTTATCAATATAATCCATTCCTAGTATCTTATCATGTTTGCCTGGTTTTTCTTTACTTTTATATATCTTTGAAGAAAGCGCTTTACATAATATTTCATTTACTAAAGAAGACTTCCCTGATCCGGAAACTCCTGTTACGCAAGTAAAGGTTCCTAGAGGAATATCTACATCTATATTTTTTAAATTATGTTCTTTGGCCCCTTTTATTTTTAACTTTTTCCCAATACCTTTTCTTCTGTTTTTTGGGGTTTCTATGCACATTTTTCCACTTAAATATTTGCCAGTAATACTTTTTTCATTCTTCATTACTTCTTCAGGTGTTCCTTTAGCAACTACTTCTCCGCCAGCATCTCCTGCTCCTGGGCCAATGTCTACAAGATAGTCACATGCAAGCATGGTATCTGTATCATGTTCAACAACTATTAATGTGTTTCCTAAATCTCTCATTTCCAACATTGATTTAATTAATCGGTCATTATCTCTTTGATGAAGTCCAATACTTGGCTCATCTAATACATAAAGTACTCCTGTTAAATGTGATCCAATTTGAGTGGCTAAACGGATTCGTTGAGCTTCTCCTCCAGATAATGTACCTGCGTTCCTACTTAGTGTTAAATATTCTAATCCTACGTTAGAAAGAAATTGTAGTCTATCTAAAATTTCTTTTAAAACAAGTTTTGCTATTTCTTTTTTTTCTTCTGAAAGTTCTAAAGTACTGAAAAATGGAATTAGATTTTTTATTGACATCTCTGTTATTTCATAAATATTTTTATCTCCTAATTTTACTTGTAGTACATCATCATTTAATCTTGCTCCATGACATGTATCACATGTATGCTCTATCATATAATTTTCTAGCCATTCTCGTATCCAGGTGGATGATGTATCCATGTATCTTCTTTCTAGGTTGTTTATTATTCCTTCATAGAATTCTTTTTTATCATACTTGTTTCCACCCTTTGATTTATATGAAAAATGAACTATTTCATCTGAACCATATAAAATTATTTCTTGGTCTTTTCTTTTTAATTTTTTCCAAGGAATATTCATTTTTATTTTATAATGATTACAAACACATTCTAATTTTTTGAAATCAATACCTTCTGGATCATCTGTAAGGGTTTTTATGCATCCTTCTACTATTGACTTTGTATTATCAGGTATTAATAGTTCTTCATCTATTTGTAAATTCATTCCTAACCCTTTACAATCTGGGCATGCACCATAAGGAGCATTAAAACTAAACATTCTTGGTTCTAGTTCAGGTAATGAAAATTCACAATATGGACAAGCAAATTGTTCTGAAAAGACAATTTCTTTTTTTTCTTCACCTAAAAGTTGAATTACTACTTTTCCTCCTGAAAGTTTCGTTGCCTGTTCAATTGCTTCAAATAATCTTGATCTTGATTCCTCTTTTAAGGCAATTCTATCTATTACAACGTCAATTTTAGCTTTTTTATTTTTTTCTAAAGTGATTTCCTCACTTAAATCATACATTTCCCCATTAACTCGTACTCTTATGTATCCTTCTCTTATGAGTTTCTCGAATAAATCCTTATGGGTTCCTTTTTCTCCATGAACTACTGGAGATAAAATTATAATTTTAGTTCCTAGAGGATAATCCATTATTTTATTTGTCATTTCCTCAACACTTTGTGATGAAATTGGAATATTATGATTTGGACAATATGGAATACCTACACGAGCAAAAACTAATCTTAAATAATCATATATTTCGGTAACTGTTCCTACTGTAGATCTTGGATTATTATTAGTTGTTTTTTGATCTATTGATATTGCTGGTGACAACCCTTCTATTGAATCAACATCTGGTTTTTCTGATCCACCTAAAAATTGTCTTGCATATGCTGATAAACTTTCTACATATCTTCTTTGTCCTTCAGCATATATTGTATCAAAAGCTAGTGAACTTTTTCCGCTTCCAGATAATCCTGTCATTACAATTAACTTGTTTTTTGGTAATTCTATATTAATATTTTTTAAATTATTTTCTCTTGCACCCTTTATAATAATTTTATCCATTCTTTTTACCTCGCTTGTTTCATATTATACCACGAAAAAAGATAATAATTACATTATCTTTTGTTTTTATCTAAATTTACTTATTCTTTTTACAATAATAAATTTGCATTGATTTTTTATTCATTAGTACTGCATCATTATTATTATCTATACTTAGTTCATAATTAGTTGAATATTCATCATTATATATGGTTCCGTTTAATAGACGATTGTTCATAGTCAGTTCTAATTCATATTTTTTTAAATTATAAATCCTACTATAATTTTCTTTAGAAATCTGATATTTTCCAGATACTATATTTCTTCCATATGACATTATAAACGTTTTATCTTCTTTTACTATAAAGTTCATTGTAACAACAGTTTGAGTTGTTTTTTTTATAGGACCACAATTATATGTTCCAGTTAGCCAATCTTCTTTATTATGTTTTAAAGTACTAAACATTATTATTAAACATATTATTACAATTATAACTCCAATAATTATTAACAATGATTTATTTATGTTCTTTTTGTCTGTTTTTTTCTGATTTATATCTTTATTTATCAATTCTTTTTGTAACTTTTGACCACAATTTGTACAATATTGATACATTTCTTCGTTTTTTAATCCACAATTTGTACAATTCATTCATTTCACCTACTTTATTGTATTATATCATGTTTGTTCATTTTTTAGTGAATTGAATATTTTTTTATTTTTAAATGTCTTTTTTATACTGCTATAATCACTATTATTTATCTATTATCAAGAATATAATTATGAGCTTTTTAAGTTGGTAATATTCATCTATTTTATTATTTATTTTTTTCCAAACAAATTTATTTTCTTCTTTTTTGTTTTTGATTTTTTTGATTATAAACTATTCCTGCAGCTAGGCTATCATATAATGTATAATTATATGCATCTCCTAGAAAAACTTTTTCATCAGAATCAGGAATATAACAAGTATAAAAAGCATTTGGAGAACAATAGATAGACACACTAAATGGAGTATTATCTGAAAGCAATATAGACAATGCATCACAAAGAGTATCTGATCTTGTGTAATTCATAATAAAGTGAACTCTATCTAGTTTAATTTCTTCAACTTCTAATATATCTTCTAAATCCTTTATAGAATATATTGAGTCTTTTTTTCTTTGAAATTCTGATAAATTTCCATTTAAGAAAAATTGTAAATAACTAGATGCATCATATTCTTTTAACTTTGGATATTTTTTTTCTAGCTCACTTAATATTTTTGTTGCAATAAATTTTCTTGCAGATTCAATTTTATTTTTTTGCTCAGCTGCTTGTATTTGTCCATTCCTTTCCTCTACTAAAATTGTATTACTTGCTTGAAGCCATTCAGATGGGGATAAGTCTACTACAATCTCTTTTTTTAATAATTCTGGTAAATGAATCATATCATAATACTCTTGACGATTATATATGATATGTCCCTTTCTCTTACTGGTTACTTCTCTTGTTATATTTTTATTAATCATATTTCCTCCTTATTGTGACTTTAATTCAAATAATATATCTCTTAATTCCATTGCTCTTTCAAAATCTAGATTCTTAGCTGCTTCTCTCATTTCTTGTTCTATTAGTGCTATATTCTTTTCTAGTTCTTTTTTAGATACTTTTGTAGTTTTAGATGCTTTTTCTTCTGCAGTATTAGAAATAACTTCACGAATTTCTTTAATGATAGTTTTTGGTGTAATTTTGTTTTCTTCATTATATTTTTGTTGAATATTTCTTCTTCTTTGTGTTTCTTCAATTGCATTCTTCATTGAATCTGTTATTTTATCTCCATACATAATAACATGACCGTTTGCATTTCTCGCACATCTTCCAATTGTTTGAATTAAGCTTCTGTTGCTTCTTAAAAATCCTTCTTTGTCAGCATCTAGTATCGCAATCAAACTTACTTCAGGTATATCTAGTCCTTCTCTTAATAAGTTAATTCCAACTAATACATCATATTTTCCTGTTCTTACATCATGAATAATTTGCATTCTTTCTAATGTTTTTACTTCACTATGTAAGTAAGCTACTTTTATATCTAATTCTTTTAAGTAATTGGTAAGTTCTTCTGCCATTCTAATAGTTAGGGTTGTTACTAAAGTTCTTTCATTTTTTTCTATTCTTTTATTAATTTCTCCTATTAAATCATCAATTTGTCCTTCTGTTTTTCTGACTTCTATAGTTGGATCTAATAATCCAGTTGGTCTAATAATTTGTTCTATGTATTTTCCATTGGTATGTTCTAATTCCAAATCTCCTGGAGTGGCTGAAACATATATTACTTGATTTATTTTATTTTCAAATTCATCATATTTTAATGGTCTATTATCAAGGGCACTAGGTAATCTAAATCCATATTCTACTAAATTTAATTTTCTTGCTCTATCTCCATTATACATTCCTCTTACTTGTGGAAGGGTGACATGTGACTCATCAACAACTAACAAATAATCTTTTGGAAAGAAATCCATAAGAGTTGTTGGCGTTTCTCCTCTTTTTCTTCCTGCCATTGGGGCAGAATAATTTTCAATTCCTGAACAAAATCCTGTTTCTTCAAGCATTTCTATATCATAATTTGTTCGTTGTTCTAGTCTTTCTGCTGCTAATAATTTATTATCTTTTTTTAACTCATCTAGTCTTTCTTTTAATTCTTTTTTGATTCGCTCTATTGCTGATTTTAATTTATCATCACTTACTACAAAGTGACTTGCTGGAAATATACTAACATTTTTTATATTTCCTACTACTACACCTGTTAGAACATCAATTTCTGCAATTCTATCGATTTCATCATCAAAGAATTCTATTCTATAACCGGTGTTTCTTTGTCCGGCTGGAATTATTTCTAATACATCTCCTCTTACTCGAAATGTTCCTCTTTTAAAATCAATATCATTTCTTTCATATAGCATTTCTATTAATGTTGTTAAAACTTTATTTCTTGGTATATTTTCACCAACAGATAAAGTTAACATCTTATCTTTGTATTCTTCTACTTCTCCAATACCATATATACAAGATACACTTGCTACTACTATAACATCTCTTCTAGAAATTAGGGCTGAAGTTGCTGCATGACGCAATTCATCAATCTCATCATTTATAGAAGAATCTTTTTCAATATATGTATCTGTTGAAGGAACATATGCTTCTGGTTGATAATAATCATAATAAGAAACAAAATATTCTACTCTATTGTTTGGAAAGAGTTCTTTTAACTCGCTATATAATTGTCCTGCTAATGTTTTATTATGAGCTAATACTAATGTTGGCTTATTTGTTTCTTTTATAACATTAGCTATTGTAAAAGTCTTACCTGTTCCTGTTGCTCCCAATAGTACTTGTTCTTTTTTTCCTTCTTTTATTCCTTTTACTAATTCTTTAATAGCAATAGGTTGATCACCTGATGGTTGAAACTTTGATACTAATTCAAACATATACATCTCCTATTATTTTCTATTTATTATTTTTTCTTTTAGCCATTTAGTTGGTTTTTCATATCTAACATTTAAGTCTGATAATCCAAGTCCTTCATTATCTTTTACTTTGATTTTTTTTATATTATATTTATTATTCTGTCTTTCATATATGGTAACATCATAGTATACATAGTATTCATCAGAATCTTCATCTGTTTCATCTTCAAGGGTAATAAAGTATATTTTAGTACAATTATCTAACATTATCATCCATTTTTTTTCTTGTAGCTCATAGATATCAATATCACCTACATATGATAAGGCAATTGAATCTTCATCTTCATGAATAATATATTCTTGATAATCATCATAGTTTGTTAATTCATACATCATTCTTTCATAAAAATTATAGACCTCTTCAAATAATAGTATGGAGTCTTCATCTTTAAATATTTCTTCTTTTGCTTTATATTGTTGATATTTTATTCTTTCTTCAAAGTAAAGTAAATAATAATTTAAAATATCTATATAATCCTTAAAATCTTTTATTTCATCAAACATATTACTTACAAAATCTTCTTCTCTCGAATAAAAATAATTTTTGTTCATCTTATCACCTTTATTTTCATTTAGAACTAAAAAGTTTTCTAATAAGTTTTCAAGTACTTAGTTATTTTAACATTATATATTTAAATTAACAAGAAATTAACTTGTTTTTCTTCAGAACTGGTAATTTTTTTGCCCTTATTTTAATTATAGTTTGATAGTAAATCCTTGTATAAATAATTTTAACGGCAATATGTATTCGTTCTAAATTTATGTTTAGTTTATGATATTGTTTCAAATTTAATTACTTATAATTATAGATAGAAAAAACTTGAAAGTAATTTTCAAGTTTTTTATTTGTGAATTTTAAATTCTGATTCATTTTCTTTTGTATACATATTCATATCCCATAATTTTCCATTTATGTAATAACCACCTATTCTTTTTCCGCTGAATTTAGCAACTTTTTCAAACATTCTTTTAGATGGAGTATTAAAATCAAATACTGAACCTGTAACACTCATGTAACCGTTATCAAACAATTCTTCTGAGAAGCCTGTTAAAAGGGAGGTCCCAAGTCCAAGGTTTTGTAATTCTGGTTTTATTCCTATTTCAACTTCAGCATTTTTTGCATTTTCTCTTAATATATTTATATATCCAGAATAGTTAAAATTATTGTCAAAAAGAATGTATGAATAATTTTGTACAGCTTTAGACATACCATACTTTCCGTTTCCTTCTTGTATCATATATTTGTCTTCACCAACTGGAATAGAAAAATTGTTCCTGTTTTGCATAGCTTCTATATGTCCTTTTACAACTTTATTAATATCTACATTTCTTTTTTCGAATACAGTTGGGTTCAAGGCGAAGAAACCATTTTTTAAGTCAATTACTTCGCTAAGACTTTTTTCTATTATTGGTTCGTTCTTTATTATTTTGTTTTCTGGAAGATATATTTCATTTTCTTTTATCATATCTGGATAAGATTCAAATAGATAATTTGTGTCAATTTTGTTTTCAAAAGAGGCAGCATATGGAATTGCAGCATAATAATTCATATTAGAATTTGTTATAACGTTTAACAGGCTTTTATTACTTCCAGAAACAGACATTGAAACACTATATAAATTGCTGTCATGTAAGTATTGTAAATATTCATTAATTACTTTTGGAGCAAATTCTTGTATAAAATCATCACTAATTTCTTTGTTAAAAAACATTTGTAAATTTGCTCTTCTATTTGACCATATTAAATTTGTAAGGCCTATAATACCGATTGTTTGATTAGAATCTATTAAAGTACAAGGCAAAGATAAATTCGGAATATTATATCCCATTTCTTCAAATCTTGATTTTTCTTGATCTTCTATTCCAACTTTTAAGTTTTCGCTCTTTAGTTGAATTGACTTAGAAATAATATCTTTATGTTCTTCTCTAATTTGTTCTTTATTAACTACTATTAAGTCTTTTATTTGACTTATTCCTAAATCATTAAATAAAAAGTTTTTATACTCTTCTAAAATTTCTTCTAACTCTTCATTTGTTAATTCTTGGTTTGTTTCTAATAATATTGAAGTGTATCCTTTTTGATTATTCATATCTATTGTACTTATAAATCCTATATAATCATTTGTTTTTTTATCTACTATACTTGCTCGTAGGGTTGTTGGCATTTTTTTCAATAACTCATCACTATTATTAGGATTATTAAGTTCTAACAAGGCTTTTGACTTATCTAAAAATACATCAAAACTTCCTATTTTATATTTTTTTGTTTCTAATTTTGTAATAAATTCATTACTACTTTTATAATCATTCATATCTTTTACCTCTTTCTTTTTTATTTAATAACTTATTTATTATTTCTTCTTTATCAATAAATATGGAATCTTCTATTATTGTTTTTTGTCTTTTATTAAAGAAATACTTTAATATAGGAATATTATCTGAATTATACTTAATTTTATTTTTTTTTAAATACCTACAAGTAAATAGTTTACATGATATGGATTTAATATTACAATTTCCATTTATAAAATTCTTACATAAACCTCTTTTTCTTCCATAGCAACATCCATTTATTGATTCTTTACAGTGGTATCCATCTGTTACACCTACACATTTGTTGTTTTTAAATTGACAAATATTTTTTTCTTGAAACTCATTATCTAAATAATCACATACAGTGTCATAAATATAATTATATCTTTTTTCAATATTTTTTATATTTGAAGCTATAACACTATATAGTTTCCATTTATATTCTATATCATTTAAATAATCAATATTTTCTAAGTCTATGATTTTATCATTTTGTTTTAATACTATAATAACATCTTTATCTTTATATTTTTTTACTATTTTATAAAACTTATCGTCATCTATAGATAGCACTATTTCCATAAACATTCCTCAATTAAATAATATCATAAACAGGAAAAAATACAATAGAATTCTATTGTATTTTTATTAGAATATATAAGCCTTTTTCTATTATACGGTAATATCTACTCCGCCCATTCCATCATAGATTCCTACAGCACTTCCATAGAATGAAAAAACATTTCCATATCCACCTAATGAAAAGTTGTAGTATTTACTTACTGGTAATGTTGTATTAGACATTGCGTGTTGGTAACTTCCATAAATCGTTCCACCTGTGGACGTGGTAAATGTCATGTTTACAATTATATTTGTACCAGTTGATGGTAATTTAACGGAATTGCCTATACCATTATATGCAGTTTTTAAGTTGTTATAAAAATCTGAACTTGTAGATGAAACTACATAAGTTCCATTATGGCTAATCAATGATACTCCACTTAAATATGCTCCAATAACATCGTAGCTTCTAATTGTTGGACTTGCTAACCAATCAAGATTAATTGTAACCATACAATTAGTTGAACAAGCTGCTGCTATTTTTACAACTTTAGCATTGGTTCCATGGACTGTAGACCTAGTTGACTTTTCAGCAGGAACTTCTAATCTTTTTACTTTTAGTTCTCTATCCAATAAATCAGAATTTTTAAATTCTTCATATTGTTCTTCAGTCATAATATCTGGATATCCGTCCCAATAAAACTGAGTTAAAAAACTATACTCTTCTTCTGTTAATTCTATTCCATTAGTCGTTGTATAGTAAACAGCATCTTCTGCATAAACATTCTTGTTAAAACTTAAAACTGCTACTAGTAGTATTAAAATTCCAACTATTTTTTTCATGACTTACCTCCTTTCATTTTTTAGTTTAATGAAATTTAGGTTTTTTGAGTAGAACTTGTTAGGTTCCATCATTAAATAGCATATCATTATACTTTAATAGTTGTTTTTTACAATTTAAATCTCTTGATTTATTTTTTTCAAGATTACATTGATATGTCTTTGTATTAAAATGATAATCAATATATTCATTCTTATAGTTTATAATCCTTAATAATTCTATATCTTCAAAAAATATAAAAGTGATTTTTTCTGAAGAATTTTTTAATGTATAGCTATAACTATTATTTTTATATTCTCCCTTTTCTTTAATTAATAGAACTACTTCTGTAATATTTATATCATTATTTTCTATATTGATTGTTGATTTTTCTTTATTAATAATTTTTGATTTGTAAGTTAATAAAAATTTATTATTGATAAAATCTCTTTCAAATGAAAGATGAATTGTTTCTTTGGATTTATTTTTTTTATCTATTTCAATATAGGTATTTTTTATTATATATTCTATATCTTCTATACTTGCACTTTCTTTGTAACCTCTATTTATAATAATAATTTCATCTATATCTACATCGTAAGATATGTATTTTGTTTCTTTGTTTTTTATATAATATAAGTTAATATTTGATATTTCATCTGACCTATTTTTTATTTTGCCTATTTTTAGATATGCTTTCTCTTTTGTAATAATGAATAATCCATTATAAAGATCTATTGTTTCATTCGTTCCACTAACTTTGTAAACTTTTATTGAACTATAAGAAGTTATAAAATAATATAATAAAAATGAAAATGTAAGAATAAATATTATTGTTCCTAGTAAGGTTATTATCCTTTTATCTTTCTTTTTTTTGATATTATGTTGATCTATTATTTCTAATGTAGTTGATTCTAGTTCTTCAATAGAATTTTCTTCTAATCGTTTTCCATTTAACAATTCATTTATAGTAACTTCAAATATTTCACTTAATCTAAGTAAAGTTGAAGAATCTGGAATTGTTATTCCTCTTTCCCATTTTGATACTGCTTGTCTACTAATAGGAATCATATCAGCTAATTGATATTGACTTAAGTTTTTTTCTTTTCTTAAATTATAAATAAATTTACCAATTTTATTCGAGTCCATATACTACTACACCAATTTGAATTATATCGATGTTTGTTATTTTCTTAAATTCACTTATAGTTTACAAAAAAAAGCATTTAGATTTTCTAAACGCTTTTATCTGTTTGACCAACTTGATGGGAATTTTACTAAATTAGCTGGATTAATTAATCTTCCTGTATATGCTCCATAGCTACATCCACCATTTTTCCAATGACAATTTGCTATTTCTAAATGGAGATGAGATCCAGTTGAACATCCACTAGTTCCCATATATCCAATAATAGTATCTTTTGAAACGAATGAACCAACACTTATGTTTCCATAACTTCTTAAATGGACATATGAAGAATAAATATACTTTCCGTTGTAATTATGTTTAATTACTACAATTTTTGCATTTCCATTACAAGAAAAGCCCATATTTTGACACCATCTACCTGAAGTACAACTATCTGTGTATATGGCATGTACAGATCCGGCAGCAATAGGATAAATAGGTATTGATTTGTTACTACTACTTAAGTCATAACCCATATGTCCTCCAGACATTCCTCTAACTATATAGCCATCTTCCATTGGTCTTGAAAAGAATCCTACACTTGGAAGAGAAGCACTTTGTGAAGCTTGAGATATTCTATATTCACATTTTTGAATATCTTCTGATGCTCCACATCCTAGTTTTTTATAGTAGTTTACACTTTCTTTTGCAGATCTTATTTGTTCTTCAATTGAAGGCATGCTTTCTCTTATAGATTGAGAGTCTGCTTCTATTTTTGCTTGTTCAGCTTTTAAGTCTTGTTTTAGTTGTTCTAGTTCTCTTTCCTTTTCTTCTAGTTGTTTTTGCTTTGCTTGGTTTGTTTTTATTAATTGCTCTAGCTCTTTCATAATTTTGTCATTATACTCAGTAAGCTGTTCAACTATTGATAATCGATAAATCATATCAGTTATATCATTAGCTCCAAATGCATATTCTAGATATGAATTTTCTCCATCTGCTATTTGATAATATGAAATAATATTTTTGCTTTCTTCGCTTTTTCTTTGAATTTCTTCTTGACTTTCTTCTATTTCTATCTGTAATTGCTCTATTTCGGCTTCTGCTGAAGATATTTGAGACTCAATAGAAGCTATTTTGCTTTTTATTTCTTTAACTTCAGCATCATTTTTTGCTAAACTGGCCTTTTTATTTTCTAATTCTTTTGTATATTTAGAAACTTCGGCTTCAAACTCTTGTATTGTTTTGGCATAAGTATCTAATGGTAGTGCTACTATAGATACTAATATCAATACAATTGAAAAAACTATTAATAATTTTTCTTTCATTATATCTTTAAATATTTCCTTACAGCTCTTGCACTACCTATCATACCTACTAAAATTCCAATTCCTATTACTACTAAAGATACTTGATAAATAAATGGTTCTGGTTTTATGAGTTGAATTAATTTGGAATATAAATATCCATCAAAGTGTTTATAAAATGCTAAATACCCATATGTTACTATTAATACTGGCACTATTGATCCAAATAATCCTAAAATCATTCCCTCAATTATAAATGGTGTTTTTATTGTTATATTACTAGCTCCTACTAATCTCATTATACCTATTTCTCTTCTTCTTGCGGAAATTGTTAGTTTTATTGTATTAACAATTAAAAATATTGTTACAAGTATTAATGCAATTACAATTCCATATGTAACTTTTTCTACTGAAGAAAAGGCTGAAACCATTTTATCTACCATTCCTTCTCCATATCGTACTACAGATACGTTGTCTATTTCTTCTATTTTTTCTGCTGTTTGTTTTATTCTTTCAATTCTTTTTACTTTTACTTGAAATGTATCTTTTAATGGGCTTTCTTCATCATTCCAGTTGTTTAAAACAGTATTAAATACTTCTGATTCTTCTTGCATTTTTTCTTTAACTTCTTGTTTTGATTGATATGTATATTTCTCAACATTACTTATTTTTTTTATTTCTTTCTCTATTTGTTTTATGTTATCTTCATTAGAATCATTGTCTACAAAAACAACTATTGTCATATCTTTTTCAATTGCTTCTGTAAAATTTTGAACATTTAGTGAGGCAATTATGGCAACTGCAACAATAATTAAAGTAATTGTAATACAAGATATTGAAGCTAGAGAAAGAGAAAAATTTCTTATTACACTTTTCACTGCATCACGGATGCTTCTTCCTAACATTCTAAATAGCTTCATTCGGCATAAGTTCCTTTCTGTTTAAATTTTACTAGATGTCCATCCTTTAAAGTTATAACTTGTTTTTTCATTTTATTTACTATCTCTTTATCATGGGTAGCCATAATTATTGTTGTTCCTCTCATTTTATTAATGCTTTCAAGAACTTTCATAATTTCCATACTTTTTTCTGGATCTAGATTTCCAGTTGGTTCATCACATAATAATAACTTAGGATCATTAACAATCGCTCTAGCAATTGCTACTCTTTGTTGTTCTCCTCCTGATAAATTATCTGGATACTCATGGACTTTGTTTTTTAAACCAACGTCTTCCAATGCTTTTAATACTTTTGTTCTAATAACATCTCTTCTTTCACCTATACACTCAAGGGCAAAAGCTACATTTTCAAATACTGTTAGTTTTGGAAGCAAACGATAGTCCTGAAAAACTATTCCTAATTTTCTTCTTAATTTGTATACTTTCTTATTTTTTAATTTAGCAACATCTAAGCCACCTACAATTACTTGTCCTTTTGTAGGTTTTTCTTCTCTATATAACATTTTTATTAATGTTGATTTCCCACTGCCTGATCCCCCAATTACAAAGACAAATGAGCCTTTCTCTATTGCTAAGTTTAAATCATAGATGGCTGTTACTCCATTTTTATATTTTTTTTCTACATTTCTTATTCTAATTAAATCCATCTATTTTATTCACCACCTTAGTTCTTTTATTATATCATACTTTTACTACTAAAAAAAAGAAGATAATAAAAATCTCCTTTTTTTACGTTATTTTGCACCTTCTACTTGATAGGCATCTGTTACAACAAAGAAAGCCTCACTATCTATTCTTTTTATTCCCTCTGTCAACTTGTAATATTCTCTAGTAGGTACAACTGCTAATAATACTCTTCTTTTATTTGATAGAAACCCTCCTTTTACGTTAAATGATGTTACTGTATGATCTAATGTTTTTATAATATATTGTTTTATTTCATCTTCTTTACTTGTAATAATATAAAATGCTTTATTTTTAGATATACCTAGCAATACTCTATCCATTACAATACTGTTAATATATAAAAATATCATTGCATATAAAGCATTTGTCCATCCAAAAAACAATGCGCCTATTAATACTATTATAATATTAATAACCAAATTTGTTTTTGCAATAGATATTTTAAATTTTTCATATAATATCTGTGATACAATTGGAAACCCTCCATTACTGTATCCACTTTTATACATTAATCCATTAGATATACCACTTAGAACACTAGCAAATAATACTAATAATAGTGTGTCTGAAGTATCAATTTTTATTATATCACCTATGTTTGATGTAAGTTCTAACAATAGTGGATAAAAAAAACATGCTATCAATGTTCCTGTTGTTCTTTCTCTTCCTAGGTACATATACCCTATTATAATAAACGAAACAGAAAGTAACAAAATCATAATTGATGGATTTATATTATATAAATATTTTGTTATAGTAGCAATACCATTTATTCCTCCAGTAACTAATTTAAGGGGCAATAAAAATAGGTTATATAATGTAGCACTTAATAATAATGAAATGAATATTAAAAGTATACGATATCCTTTTTTTCTTTGTAATTGTTCTATTTTTTTCTTCATTTTATTCCCCTCCAAATACTTCATATGTGTCGGTAATTATATAAAAAGCTTCATTATCAATTTTTTTTATTCCTTCTTTTAACTTATAATAATTTCTTGTTGGAAGAATAGTCATTAAAATTGTTTGGCTTTTATTTTTAAAGCCTCCTTCTGCGTGAAATATTGTTACTCCATTACCTAGTTCCTCAATAATAAACTTCTTAACTTCATTATCTTTAGTTGTTGATATAAAGAAAATTTTAGATTCTGATATTCCTAATATTACGCGATCAGATATTAGACTTATTATATATAGTAATATAATTGAATACATCATATTGTTTATTCCAAAGAATATTCCTGAAACTATTACAATTATTCCATCTATTATTAACATACTATTTCCAATACTAATTTTAAAATACTTGCTTACTATTTGATTTAGTATATCGGTTCCTCCAGTTGTGAATCCTGCTTTATAAATAATTCCTGCTCCAATTCCAAAAAGTATTCCTCCTATAATTGTAGAAAAAAGCATTGAGCTTGTATCTATTCTTAACCAAACATTTATATTTTCAGTTATTCGTATTATAATTGGAAATAAAATTGACCCTACTATTGTTGCATTTGTTTTTTTCTTTCCCAAAAATATCATGCTAACACCTAATAATAAAGCATTCATGGTCAGTATAATCGTTGAATTTTGAAGATTAATTACATTATTAATAATTATAGCAAGCCCACTAACTCCTCCTGAAACTAATTTGTTAGGAGATATAAATATATTATATGATAAAGATATTAATAAGCATCCTAAAAGTAATATTAAAAATTTTTGAATTCTTTTGTACATAATTCTTATATTATTCATTATTTTCCCCTTTATTAATTGTCTATAAAAATATCTAAGTCTCCATCTAGTACTTTTTCAACATTACTTGTCTCTACTCCTGTTCGATGATCTTTTACCATAGAATAAGGATGCATAACATAACTTCTTATTTGAGAACCAAAATTTATATTTGATTGTATTCCTTTTATTTTATTCATTTCCTCTTCTTGTTCCTCTATTTTTTTTAATAATAGTTTGTTTTTTAAAACTTTCATTGCTTGTTCTTTATTTTGAATTTGACTTCTCTCATTTTGGCAGGTAACAACTATTTTACTAGGAAGATGGGTTATTCTTACTGCTGAATCTGTTGTATTTACTCCTTGTCCTCCGGCACCTGTAGAACGATAAACATCAATCTTTAAGTCTTTTTCATCTATTTCAATTGTTGTATCTTGTTCTATTTCCGGAGTTATTTCTACTGATGCGAATGAAGTATGTCTTCTATTATTAGAATCAAAGGGGGATAATCTAACTAGTCTATGTACTCCTCTTTCTCTTTTTAAGTGTCCATAGGCATTTGTTCCACTAATTTTTATAGAAACGCTTTTTAATCCTGCTTCATCTCCATCCTGATAATCAAGGATGGTTGTTTTATATCCTTTTTTTTCACACCATCTAATATACATTCTATATAACATATTTGCCCAATCGCACGACTCTGTTCCTCCAGCTCCAGGATGAATTTCTAAGATACAATCATTTCTATCATAAGGACCACTTAATGATATCCTTCTTTTTTCTTTTTCGATTAAATCCTCAATTTTAGGAATAGAATTAGTTATTTCTTTTATTAAAGTTTCATCTGTTTCTACCTCTAATAGTTTTATTATTTCTAAACTAGATTCAATCTCCTCTTTTATAGAAATAATGTTTTCAGTTTCATTCTTTAATTCATTCATTTTTTTTATGGTCTGTTCGCTTTTTTCTCTATTGGTCCAAAAATCTTGTTTTTTTGTATCTTCTTCTAGTTTTGCTATTTCTTTTAGTTTATTGTCTAAGTCAAAGTTCCCTCCCAAGTTTATTTAATAAATCTAAATTTTTATTTAAAATATCTTTAGCTTCTTTGAGTTCCATTATAATTCTCCTTTTTTATATTATTGTATTATTAGTTTATCATATTATTCTTTTAGAAACAATTTTTAGTACAAGAAAAGAATTAAAATGACAAACATTTATCATTTTAATTCGCGCCTTACGGCCAACACCAAAATTTGATATACTTATAATATGATTAAAGAAATAAAATGGCATAACTTAAACTTTATTAAAGATAGAACTATTAAATTTAGACTAAAAGATATTTTTTCTGAACATTGGGATAATTTTGTGAAATCATATTCAAATCTTGATATCAGACCTGTTATTTATAAAGAAGTCAAAAAAATGATTTCTTGCCGCACTTCTGAATTAGGATATTCCGTCTATGAGTGTCCCGATTGTGGTGAAATTAAATTTTCATATCATACTTGTAAATCTAGATTTTGTCCATCTTGTGGAAATAAGTACGTTAGAAAACGTACTGAGGCTATCCTTCAAAAATGCTATAACTGTAAACATCGACATATTGTGTTTACCATTTCTGATTATCTTTGGCCTTATTTTAGAAAAGATAGGAAACTTCTAGATTTATTATTTAAAGCATCTTCTCAAACTATTCTCTCTTGGTTCAAAGATAAATATAAAAAAGAACATTACATCCAAGGAATTATTGCTGTTCTGCATACTTATGGAAGAGATATGAAATGGAATCCTCATATTCATACTATTGTTACAGAAGGTGCTATGGGTAAAAATAATGTGTTTAAAAAATTTGATTTTATTTCCTATGATGCTTTAAGAAAAAGATTTCAAAAAATATTACTTGATTTATTAGAAAAAGAAATTGGCAAAAAAGATTTTAAAGCTCTAAAAAATTTTATTTATAAAAAATCTAATAAAAGTTTCTATGTATATGCTGAAAAAAAGTGTTCATCTTCAACTGAGACTATGATTGAATATGCAGTTAGATATACAGGAAAACCAGCTATGGCTGAATCTAGAATTATTGATTATGATGGTGAATTTGTAACTTTTTGGTATCAAAGACATGAAGACAATAAATTTGTTGAAGAAAAAATTCACGTATTTGAATTTTTTAAAAGATTGATTATTCATATTCCAAATGAAAATTTTAAAACTGTTAGATATTATGGAATATATTCTAAAAAACACAAATTTCATGATAAAATGATAATGTTAATAAAACATCAGACTCACAAATTAAGAAATTCTCTTAATTCCTGGAGAATGATGATATTAAAAGACTTTGATATTGATCCAATATCTTGTCCAAAATGTGGTAACCAAATGATATGGCAATATCGAGTCTGTTAGAAAGGTTGTGTTTTTTATTATTAAATTTGATTTTTCTACTATACCAATACCACTTAGTGGAAAAATAGTAGAATATATTTGTCCAAAATGCAAAGTCGAGTTTGAAGCACCAATTGAAATGGTTGAAGAATTTGAAGAAGAAGATATGTTGAATGGATTACCAATATCAACTCCTCCATATACCATTTGTCCAAAATGTCAACACAAAAAATGTGTTCCATTAGATTATAAATCAAAAAGAGGTTACCACCACAAATATAATAAGTAAGAAAAAAATTCATAGTGATATGAATCTTTTTGGAGTGGCATTATAGCCACTCTCTTTTATTTTTATATTTTTATTTATAAGGAGAAAATTCCTTATAAAGAACAAAAGAATTTGAGTTACAAATTCTTTTAATTAATGGTATTTTTTTTGATTTATGACATATATTATTTTAGAGGAAGGTTCACTATTACATGTGGAGATCCTCTTTATATAGATTTGGGGACATTGTCCCTTTTTTTATTGAAAAAATGGGTCTTTTATTGTAATAGTTTTTTTATCATAATTAACTTCTGTTAATGCATCATATGGTAATATGCATCTTGGAACTGAATGGCCAAAATTAACATTATATAGTATTGGAGTTTTAATATCTTTGAATACTTCTTTATAAATGTTTTTGTATTCATTGTAATATACTTCATCTATTGGCTTTCCTACTAGTATTCCTTTTACATTTTCTAAAATGTTATCTTCTTTCATTTTTGTTAAAATCATTTTTAATTCTTTTGGGGATATTTTATTATCACTTGTTTCAATGAATAGTATTTTTTCTTTCCATTCTTCTGTTGTTGGTAAAATACTATATTTTTTATATATTTCAGAAGATTTTCCATACATAGCATCGTATAATATTTCTATACATCCTCCATATAGTTTACCTTGTACTATTCCCTTTCCATTTATAGTTTCATAGTTATGGGTTTCAAGTACTTTTTCTCGAGGAATATTTAATTGCTTTTCAGAATAATCTTCTCTATCTTTATACCATACTGGGCTAGATTTAATTTCAATTTGCTTATCACTTGCAAAGAGTTTTTCAAATGCTTCTTTTGTATAAGGTAACATTTCTTTGTCTAATTCTGCTATATCGATTAAAAAACAAGGACCATAAAATGTTGATAAGCCTAGCTTATTAAGCATTAAATGATTATTTGTTGTATCTGAAAATCCTATAAATATTTTAGGATTATTTTTTACGATATCTTTAAATTCATTGTCTTCCATTAAAAATGGTATTGTTTTATATGTATCTTCTCCACCAATTGCATTTATAATGGCTTTTATTTCTTTGTTTTTAAAGGCTTCTTTTAAGTCTTCTGCTCTTTTTTCAGGATGCTTTTCAAGATATTCCATGTCTTTATCAGCATTAGGCATAATTATTGGTTCTAAGCCAATCTCTCTAAGTCTTTTTAATCCTAAATCTAATTCATGCTTACAAAATGGCATTCCTAATAAACCTCTTGATAGGCTAACAATTGCAACTTTATCTCCTTTTTCTAATTTTTTAGGTTTCATTTTTTTCCTCCTATCTATTTATTATTCTACCACTTTTAAAAGAAAAAACCTATTTTTATTTGTAAATAGGATTTTTAATTTCTATAATTTCAGAATCATTAATTATAAATTTAAGATTTTTCTTTTCTTCTGGTACTTCAAAGCCTATATATCCAGAGGTTTTATCATTTGCTAGTATTGTTGAATTTTCAGCAATATTATTATATGAAGCTTTTCCTTGTACCACTTTGCAAAAGCTTTCATCTGTTTTTGTTTTTACTTCTTCTAAATTTTCATCATCTGCTTTTAAATCTATTTTTTTGATAATATCATATACTTTTTTGGGTTCACCATTAAGATTTTGTATTATTATATGAAAAGCTATTTTTTTGTATCCTTCTTTTGTGTTACATTGTTCTTTGAAAAAGTTATCATAATACTCATATACTTCATATTTATCAATATATAAAGAATAATTAGTAGTCTCAATTATTTCATTTATACTCCCTGTAATATTTTCTTTCTTTCCATGAAAAATATTAAAACTATTTAGTATTTGGTACATAATAAAGCATGCAGTAAAAATAATTATTAAAAATACAGGTATAAAAACCACTTTGAATTTTCTTGATAAGTCTTTTTGAATTTTTTCTATCTTTTCTCTATTTTCTTTTTGAAGTTGTTCTCTTTCTTCTTCTTTTTCTTGTTTATATTTTTTTATTATATCTTTACAATCTGCTCCACATTTTGGACATATTTGATTGTCTTCTGTTATATCGGACTTGCAATATGGACATTCTAGAACTGTTTTTTTCATTTTTTACCTCTTTTCATTTTTATTTTATCATAAAAAGACAGAATAATGCTATTTATTATTTTTAATATTTTTAATTATTTACATATTTCTTATTTAAATGTTTTATGTTATTACTATTGTTTTTTAACTTCGTTTTTTTGTTATACTTATTGTATTTTTAATACATTTTTTATATATTTGTTACTATCTATTTGAGGTTGATATTATATGTATAATGATGAATATTTTATGAATATTACAATAGATTCAGCTGTTTCAAATATAAAAGATTCCATCTCTAGAGGGAATCTTCATGAATGTACTTTATATACCTCTTGTGAGCCTTGTATGATGTGTCAAGAAGCAATTTTATCTGAAGGAATAAGTAGAGTAGTTTATGCTGCTACAATTGAGGATAGTAATCATTATTTTTGTAAAGAATATCCAGTATCTGTTAAAGAAATAATTAATCGTTCTAATAGTCAAATTAAACTTGTTGAAAAGCTTCATCGAGACAAGGCTATTGTTGTTTTAAAAGAACATGGACCATTATAATTTTACACAAACTTGTGGATTTTTATGATTGTACCCATTCTTTAGCCTTACGATAATAATAATTTGAATTTAACACTTCAGATAAAGCACAATACTTATCTGCAAGACATAATATAATACTTTCTTTATATTTAGGTAAAACTAAACCTAGTGGAAACATATGTGATAATATCATGTTTTCTTCTTTTTTTGTTAATCCAAAATCTCTCATGGAATTATCTTTTGCTTTTCTTGCATGATCTACAGCATGAAATTTATGCTCTGGGTCTTTATCATGCCAATCATATAAAAAATAATCGTGCAATAATGCACCTTTTATTAGAGATTCCATTTCTACATTCAGTTTTAATTTTTTTGAAATCATATAACATGCATTTGCCACATTAATAGAATGATCATATACAGAGTAGTCTCCATGTTGTATATATTCCATTTCTCTTTTATATTTATTATTATTAATAATTTCATGATATATTTTGTATTCTTTCATTTAATTTTTCCTTTCAACTAGCTAGAAAATCTATCGTTATTTTTAATTACTTTTATCTTTCATGCTTTTTCATTATAGCATGTATAATCTAAGCCTTTCAATCAATTTTACATTTTTACATTCTAAGTTTACATTTTTTATTGTTTACTATATATTTCCGTTAAACTTATATAATTTTTTTACCAGTGGTGAATAGTCTACTTTAGATAAATCTTTATTTTTATTCGCAGCAATATATTTTGTTAAATACATACTTTTTATAAGCATTTCATAGTCAGCTAAAATATCATCATTATACTTTGATTCTATAATAATTATATTTTTATAATACTTTTTTAATTCATTTAATAATAATTTATCAAAATCTGTATTTCTATTAAAATATATTATATTTCCGGAATAATTTACTCCTAAGGTACTTCTACCATGACAATAATTATATTTATCATGAATAATTGGTATTCCTATACCTGATTCTACCATTGTTGATTCAATATACTTAGCAGATGTAGAGGTATCATAGCCACTAAAAATTTCATATAAGTCATTTTCTATATTGAAAATATATTTTTCTTCTTTTATTAATTCTAATATAGTCATATTATCATTTATATAATAATTCATTAAAACGCATACTGGTATTAGGGTTGCTGCTAGAGATATAAAGCTATTTTCCTTTTCAATCAATGTTTGATATGTCAGATATGTTACATCTTTCATATGATAAGAGTTATTTGATAATAAATACTTCTTTTTACCATTTAAAAATGATAATTCTACTCCATAATTATTTCCACTGTAACTACAGGAAATAATATTTTGAAATTGATTATTTCTATAAATAAAATCTCTAGGTTCGCTATTTATACTAATGATATTATTTTTTTTATTAACAACTTTAGAACCTAATTCGCTAACAACACTTGAGCCTCCTACTCCACTAAATATTGTTGGTTTATCTAATTTAGATAGTTCCTTTCTAATATATTCTAAGTCTGTTTTATCTAGGGCGTCAATTACTCTTTCTTTTAATATTTTGAAATTATAATACATATTTTTTTCCATTTAATCTCTCCTCTCAATTATATTATAAATTAAGAGGAGGCAATATTTCGTCTATTAGTACTTTTCATCGAGTAATTTATATTTTATAATTCTTTTTAATTCAAAATGTCTTATTTCTTGTTTCTTTTCACAAAAAGCTGCACAATACCAACCATCTTGAAATAAGAACATTTCTACTGGATCTATTATTCTTTCGTTTTCTCCTTTTCCATATGAATAATAGAGTATTTTAACTTTTTGTTTTTCTATTATTGCTCTAGTAAGGGTATTATATTTGTTTCTTGTTTCTTCCTTCAAATTAAGCTCTTTTTCTTCCTTTTTACTTCCTATATATACTCCTTTTATTTTATCTTGTAATAATCTAAGTTTTTCTTTTTGATCTATGTTTGTTTCATTTTCTATATATTTATTTAATAAATCTGAATCTTTCATTTTAAATTTTCTTGTTGGAGTGCGAATCGATTGATTTAATATATATCCACCATATGGTCCCATAATTGTATCTATATATATTCCTGCTTTTTCAAGATCTTCTTTATAAACTCTAACCATTCTTTCTGATACTTCTAAGATATTAGATAATTCTTTTATATTATATTTTTTTCCAGTTTGCAATAATTGTAACATTATTAAAGTATTTGATAGTTTTGACATGATATCACCACGGGTTTATTTTAACATATTGCTTTTAAAAAAACACAGATTTTTTCTGTGTTTCTATTCATTATATTGAACTTTATATGTTTTTCCATTAATGTTTTCTGTATCATTTCCTATAGTATTTTCTATGTCTGTTATTGTTCCAGATATAGCATCAGTAATACCTTTTATTTTTCCATCATAGAAATTAAATATTCCATTATTAACAAGTCCATATGTTTCTCCTTGGATTGTTGGAGTTATATTAATAATGTTTCCATCTTTTGTTCCTATATTTAGTGTTCCTTCATTTGATATAGCCTGTTTTTTTGTAGCTATTATTGTTCCACTTATTATATTCATCGTTCCGTTTGTTAAGTTTTGAACTGTTCCTCTTCCCATGGTAGACCCTTGTGGATTTCCTGTTGCTGTTGAACTAATATAGGAGTTTCCAGTGATTGTAACTATTCCATTTTCTAAATTGTAGATTGCTTGTTTTTCTCCTGTGGCCTTAATTGTTACTCCATCTACAATTAAATTTGCTCCTGGATTATTATTAATTGTTGCTGATGCAACTCTTGATGTAATGGTTCCGTTTTTTATCCTTGTAGTTGAGTAGTTCTCGATGACAGACTTGTTTTCATTATTTTCTAATGTATGATTCTGAAGATCAATAATAATATTTTGTCCTGCTTTTGTAGTAATGTTTTCAATAGCGTTGTTAATTATTTTTATTGTGGTACTTTCACCATTTGTTGGGATTGTATCAATAGCATCTTGTATTTTTGCATATTGAGTTCCATTTATCTCAGCATAATTAATTGCTTCCCATTGTGCATAGTATGTTACATCTTCATCAGTGGTTGTATTTTTGTTTATTTGCGTTCCACCAGATGCTTCTGTGAACCAACCTATTAATTTATATCCTTGTCTTTTTGCTTCTGGTAGAGTTCCTATTTTTTTGTTTTTTGCAACTATCCTTGTTGTCTCTGTAACACTTCCATTATTTGGATCAAACGTTACTGTTACTGTTTCTGCTAAAAATTTAGTTTTATATAATACATTTCCTATTTCTTCGTCTGAATTTATAAGCTCATAGTCTTCTTCAATATCATCAATTGAACTATCATTTCCAACTGCTTTTTCTTTTCCTTTTATAGTTCCGTTATAAAAATTAAATTTTTTTTCATTACTACAGCTTACCCCATACTTAACTCCTTGAATAATTGGAGTGGTATCATCTGGGTTTCCATCCTTTATCCCTATCGTTAAACTTTCTGCATTTACAACTCCGTTTGATCCTGTTGAAATTATTGTTCCTCCTGTAATTAATAAAGTGGAATTGGCTAAGTTTTGCACAGCTGCTCTTTCAGTTGCGGCTGACTCCAAATAAGCAGATTCTGTTATTTCAGCAGTTCCACCATTGTTGTAAAGGGCTTGTCTTCCACCAGTCATTAGTACTTTACCACCACTAATTATTATGTTTCCTCCTGCTTGATTATTTATTGCACCATTAGTTTCTGCTGATGATGAAATTATACCATCTGATATTTTTATAGTTCCTTTGTTTTCAATAACTGGCTTGTTTTCACTATTACTAATAGTACAATTATGTAATTTAAAGTTTATATTTTGATTAGCAGAAATATTTAATGTTTCACTTGTATCTTTTAGTAGTTCAACTATTGTTTCTGTATTATTTTTTGGAACAGAATTTATTGCCTCTTGTAATGTATCATAATAAGTTCCGCCTATTTTTGCTGTTTTTTCTTCAATATCAAATTTAAAATTAATTATAGAGTTTAAAACATTATTCTCTATGTTTGTTACACTATCGGCATATTTAAATGTAATTGTAAATTCTACAGTTTCTCTAGGATTTAATATATCTCCAGAAGTTATTCCTTCTATATCAAATGAAATATCTTCATTATCATAACCTTGTTCCAGTGAATAAATAGCATCATTATATGTAGCAATCATTCCACTATTGTTTTTCACTTTAACTTTATATGTAATTGTAGAATCAAGAGTATCTCCCAAAGTAATTGTACTACTCATAAGCGTTAAGTATGGTTCTGATATTGTCGACTGGCTTTCTGTAGCATTATTACTCGAAATATATTGAATATCAGTTATTGCTACTATCTTTTCTGCTTCTAGGGTTGCATCTCCATTTATTTCTAAATTAATACTAGATATTTGTGCATACCCTATTCCTAAAAAAAGGCTAATAGTAATTATAATAAGAAAGAAAATATAACTTCTTTTTATTGTTCTTTTTTTGACTAGGTGTTTCATTTTTTTCACCCCTTATTATATATATTATACATGTTTTCATTCTTTTTGAAAATAACAAAATAGTAATGTAGGTTAATTATCCAACTTATTTTTTACTATTTGAGAACATTAAGTATATTTTCAAGTTTTACAAACTCCCTTTCTTTTGTTTTAATATCTTCTATCTCATAATTTATCCCATCAAATTTATTGCCTAATACTATCAATTTAGGTGTTCCTAAAACATAAATATCATTTATTCTATTTCCTATACTTAAGTTTTCTCTATCATCTATAATAGCATTAACATTATTTTTAAGTAAATAATTATATAATTTTTCTGCTTTATCCTTGTTATTTCGGTTATAGATAATCTGTACTTTGTAAGGAGCTATATTGTATGGGAGCGCGAATCCTTTAATTTTATTATTTTCTTTAATGACATTGTTTTCAATTAAACAAGCAATTATTCTACCTAGTCCTATTCCGTAGCATCCCATATAGTATGGTTTTTTTTCACTGTTTTCATCCATATAGAATAGATTCATACTTTCAGAATACTTTGTTCCTAATTGAAAGTTATTACCTAATTCAACAGTACTATATTCTTTTAAATTATCTATATTATTTACTCCTAATTGTTTTAAATATTCATCTCTATTATTAAAATTTAGTACTTCTTTGTTAATTCCTATATCATTTGTTTCATCATATAATGTTTGGTCTTCTCCTAAATACGTAATTGCTTGAAATTCTTCTGCTACCTTACCACCAATAACTCCGTTATCGCTAATAGTTGGGATAATTTTAATACCAAGTCTTTTAAAAATGTTTAAATATACTTGATGCATTAGTTGATATGTTTTTTTCATTTCTTCTTCTGTTTTATCAAAAGAGTAAGCATCCATCATAACAAAAGTTCTTGGTCTAAATAAATATCCTCTTGTTCTTATTTCTTTTCTAAACTTTTCACCAATTTGATAATATATGGCTGGTAAATTCTTATATGATGGTAATCTTCTTGCTCCAAATAAAGTAGCACATTCTTCAGCTGTTGGAGCTAGTCCATATTCTCCTAAATTATTTTTTATTGTGAACATTATATCTCCATCTTTTGTATATGTGTCCCATCTGTTTGATTGATCCCATATTTTTCTTGGTTGAAGTTTTGGAAATTCTACCTGAATACATCCTGCTTTGTCTAATTCATCAATAATTATATTTTCTACTGTTCTTTCTAGCTTGGTCCATAAATTGCCATACCCATATATGCCACTTTCAAATTGATATAATTCTCCAAGTTTTAGTAAAATGTCTTGTCCTGAATATTTACTATCAATATCATTTAGATTAATTTTTCTAATGTTCAATCTACTTAATTTCAATTTAATCATCCTTTCCAAAAAAAGGATAGCACTAAGGAGTCATTGAGACGGTGCCATCCTTTTTTTACTTAATTTTGATAACGGATATACCCGGAAATGTTTTCATTTCACTCTGAAGATAGGAATTAAATAGTATCATAACTTGTTCTCACTATACCAAGCTCACTTTTATGCTTAACTAATTAATATTTCTTCATCACTGATTTAATTTATTTTATCATAAGATTATGGATTTTATCCACATTTTTTGAGGAAAACTAATTCTTTTATTTTTTTATCCACAAAAATTATGGAATACTATTAACTATATCTTTTTTTGACATTGTATTCCATAGTATCTTCTGATTAATTTAATACCTTTTTCAGTATTGTTTTGTCTAACATATTTTTCAAATATTTCCTTTTCTATTGGTTTTCTTTCATATTCAATTGATAACTCTGCTGAATAGTTATCTAGTATAGGGGTTTTTACTAATAATGCATATAAGTCTTCTTTTGTTTGATAATATTCTATTATGTGAATCGGAATTAATTCAATGTTTATAAATCCAGCATCTATTATTTTTTCATAGTCAATTAAGCTTATAGGTTTAATGTCAAAATAAGCTTGTCCTCTTCCAAACATTTTTTTTAATGCCCAACAATCTAGTTTATCAACTCCTCTTACCACTAATTGTCCTCCTGGTTTAAGTGTTTTGTATATTTGAACTGGATCAATTACTGTATGACGCGCTGTTACTATATCATAATAATTATCTGGAGTATCCATATTTAAATTATCCATAACTCTAAATGAAATGTTTTTTCTACCACTAATTATTAAGTTTCTATTGGCGGCTTCTATCATTTCAGATGAATAATCAGTTCCTAATATTTCTGCACACTCTGGAAATCTTTTTATGACCTTCTCCCCAGCTGCAGTACCTAAATCTAATATTTTTGAATCTTTATTTGCTATTTTTTTGATTTCATCTTCATATACCCAATTTGTAAATACTTCACTAGTATAATTGATATTATTAAAAGACCAATTAGCTAAATTACTATAATAATCATGTTCATTTGTTTTCAATTTTATCATTCCTTTCTTTGAAATAATGTGATTGTATATAAAAAGAACCTCCTTTCATGAATATACAACAAAAAACAATCACAAATTAATGTGTATATTTTTTGCCATTCATGAGGAGATTCTTAAGGCTCTTCATTATTCCTTTAAACTTATGTTTATCTGGTAGTAAAACGCGAATGACTAATTGATTTACTACTCCTAAAGTATAACATAACAATAATAATATGTCAAAATTCCTTGAAGTAGTTATTAAACAGCAATTTTCTTCTTTTTATATAAAAAATGTAATTATTTCTATTATTTTTTTAGTTGTTTACTATTTTTTTTTAGCAATATTATCTCTCCATTTTCTGGTCTTACATATTGAAAATCTGATGCATAAATCGCAGAAAAGCAATATGGATAATCCTCATTTTGAGTATAACTTATACCTATATATGTATCAGGAAATTCTTTTTCATCTTCATCTATTCCACCCTTAGCAAATAATATAAAGCTACTATTTTTATCATTAAAGAAGGGCGGAATATTAGTACTTAATTCTTTTGAATATGTTTTTATTTCATCTAATGATTCTTGGTTAAGATTAAAAATATATTTCCACATTTCTTCAAACTTTTCTAACTGTAGCATTGGATCCCCATCAAACTCTATTATATTCATATTTTCCTCCTAATAATTTGACTCTCTTTTCTAATTATTGTAATTATACATTTTGAATACAGTTTCAAAGCATATTGCTTATTTATTGTTATAAATCTTTTTCTATAACAATCTTTCTTACCTTAATCACATCTGGGCGTAATTAATGGTTATTAATAAATATAAGATATCATTAAAATACGTATATTTCTTGAAAGTACTGTTTTTTTTCGGTCTTTTTTATTATACATGTTATAAGAAAATTAATCAATTATCATTTAACTTAGTATAATACTATACTATAACTATCAATAAATCTCTTTTTCCTAAAATATAAATCCATATTGTTTGGAGTAGTTAACTATGTTTTTATCTATTATTATAATATCTTTTTTTTGACTTTTTTTTATTTTTCTATTTCCGCCTCATATAGTTTACGATATTCTGGGCAAATTTTTAATAACTCCTCATGAGTTCCATCAGCTATAACATGACCATCTGATAAAAATAGAATTCTATCACTGTTAATAATAGTAGATAAACGATGGGCAATAATTAGAATAGTATAATCTTCTTTCATATTATCAATCGCTTGTTGTATTTTAGTCTGTGTAATATTATCTAAAGCAGAAGTAGCTTCATCAAACAAAATTATTTTTGTTTTTTGAACTAAAGCCCTCGCAATCGCAAGTCTTTGTCTTTGCCCTCCGCTTAAACTAATGCCTCCTTCACCAACAACTGTATCATAACCAGAAGGTAATGAAGCAATAAAATCATCTAAACAGGCAATTCGACATGCCTCAACAATTTCTTCATCTGTAACATCATCCTTAACCATCTTTAAGTTATCACGAATACTAACGTTAAAAATATATGGATTTTGAGAAATAATTGTTATATTATCACGAATTGACTCACGATCCAGTTCCATAATATCAATTCCATCTATTAATATCTTACCATTAGAGGGCTCATACATTTTACATAATAAATTAAAAATAGTTGTTTTTCCTACACCACTTTTGCCTACAAAGGCAATAGTAGATTGAGAATTAACGATAAAACTTAAATCCTTCAATACTAATTCTTCTTCATTATACCCAAATGAAACTTTCCTAAACTCAAAGTTACCTTCAACGCTATCTAAATGATGTTTTCCAAACTTTTCTTTTGGAAATTCACTACTATAAATTATTTCAAAAATACGATTTGCTGATAAATTAAAATTCTTTAATTGTTCTAGTAGGTGGCTATAACTATTGACTGCATAACTAGCTCTTCCCATATAGTTATGAACAACTAAAGCAAGCGCAATACTTAACTCATTATTAGAAATTAAATAAAGCATTAAAACAATTATTATCAAATCAAAAACATCATGCAAACTTCCAATTATTAGCTGATAATCTCTTTGTGTTCTACTCATGTCATATCTTTTTTTGTTTAAAGAAATTAAACGAGTACGTAAAGTCGTTAAAAAACTACGCTCGGCACTTAGCATCTTTATATCGCGAACCCCTCGTACTAACTCACCAATAAAGCCTGAAACATTCTCATTTTCTTTTCGAAGTACTTTGTCTTTTTCTGTAACAACATTAATTTTCCTTCTCTCTAAAAAACCAATAATAAGAACCATTAGAATCAAGTAAGCAAAAATACGAATATCAATTATAAAAACAGCTCCAAAAATTCCAATATCAGTCAAGATATCTAATAAATGATAATTAATTATATTAAAAACATCTGCAATTTTACTGGTATCACCAGTAAGTCTCTCAATAAAAACTCCAGAAGAATTAGCATCAATGCATGAATTACGTAACCTTAAGATTGTCTTTCCTAAATCCAATTGTAACTTAGTAAATGTCTCTCGATAAATCACTTGTGAAAAATATCCACATAAGTAATTAATAATATTACTTCCTATATTTATAGCAAACAAAGCAATAGCAAGATAGAAGACTTGTTTTAATTGATTGTTAGATAGTTTAACAATTACTTGGGCACTAACCAATGGGGCAACTACACTGATAATGACATGAAAAAAAGTACATAAAACTAATAATATCAATTTCCACTTTTCTTCTTTTGAATACTTCCAAGCAAACTTAATATTCTTTTTTAATTCTTTTATCATAATATCACATCCTAATTTTAATCATAATAATACTACCAATAGTTTCTTTTTCTGATTATTCTTTTTATTATAAATCGATTACTGTTTCTGTATGAACATTATTATTTTTATAAAAATAATTTGCTTTGCTATATGCCCTTTCTGTAGATTCTTGTATTTCTTGTAAATTTGGATTATATGTATTTCTTAAGTCAGGTTTTTTTGGACCAAACATTATTATCACCATCCTATGATTAATTGTATCATAAAAAATACTTTTTTTATATTAAAATGGCTCAAGCCCTTATTTTGGGATTTTTCAAAAAAGAAAAACTCGCGTTTCCCCTTATTTATCGAAGTTTGCGAGTTTCTCACCACATCATTACTTATATTACTTACCTGAGCTGCATGGAAATTAATTGCATATTTTCCAGTCATATTCTTCTATATTGTTCAATATTTTAAACTATTAGGCATTATAGTTATCTTAAAAGATATCTAATAATCTATTTTAATAACTTTTCAAAAGCATTTGCATTTAATATTGTATTAGAAATAAATTCTCCTTTATAGAAGTTAGCCCAGTTGTTTATAATACATGGAGCATTTTTAGCTTTATCTAATGAGTCTATTTTTATGAAATTTAATTTAACTCCTTTTTCTTTAGCATAATCAGACAATTCCTTTACTTCATATTCAACATAAGGACATTCATTAGAATAATAGATTGTGAAATCTTTATCTTCTATTTTCATAGTTCTAGCACTATCACTAAATTTTGGTGTTTCTTTATCATCAAAAGAAAGTGCCATTAATTCATAATCATTGATTGTATCTACAACTTTAAATCCATAATGTTCAAAGAATTTCTTATCTCCAATAAATGGTTTTTTCTTTTGCGTAACTATTGTACATACTCCACTCATTTTTTTCTTTTTAGCATCTTCAATAGCATATTCTAATAATTCTTTGCCTATACCTTTTCCTTTAAAACTACCAGCAACCCATAAACAATAAATGTGCATGTAGTTTTTTCCGTTAATAGGAACCCAAGCTGTTTCTATTGGTTCATATTCAATAAATATTTTTCCTCTTGCATTTAGTTTTCTAAATACATGTCCATCTTTTAATTTACTTTTAATCCATTCTTTCTTTTTATCTACACCATCTTGATGTTTAGGATCTCCTATTGCACAGCAAATATGTTCTTCATTAATATTACTTTCATTAAGATTAATATACTCATTCATTAACATTACACCTCCTTTTAATTATATCATGAAAAGAATTTATTCATCCTACTAATTTCTTAATAAATATGGGCTGTTATAATCGTATAACTATATGAGTTGATAGTAATTTTCATATTATCAATTTCACAGTACCAATTTTTTCCTTGCTTATAAATATTACATTTTTTATCCAATATCTTAATCTTACAAAATTCAACTACATTATTTGTATCTAATTTTAAATTCTTTTTAATTCTATCAATCCCCATTTCAGTAGTATGAACTTTATCTATATTTTGTAATAATACATCCTTATTCATTTTCTATCAGCTCCTATAATCATTGTATTAAAAAAAATCTTTATTAATCATTTTCATGTTATCTAAAAGGTATCTAATTTACGTTTTTTCATTTTTCTTCACTTTTAGATTTTCGCAAACTGTTGATATTACTCACTTTCCATTGCATTGTTAATACTTTTTTTCTGATCCACATAGCTATTTGTATTCGGGATTTTGGGAGCACTCCGTAGCACTCAGCAAACCTAGCAAAACGTATCTAAAATTTGCCTTTGTTGAAGTTTTTCCAATTTTATAATAATCTGTTAATCAAATCATTCAATTCTGGGATTTTATATATTCTATGATATCCATCAAAATGATTATAATATTTTAAATAAATTCCTTCTGATTTTGTATCATTAATGAATCGTGTAAATTTTTCTTTATTATTATCATCTTCATCAGAATATAAACAATACTTTATTGACTTCATTTCTTTAGCATATTTTAATGAGTCTTCTTTTAAATATGCTTGTTTATTTATTTCAACGATAAAATCATTCCTAAAAGAAGGAAATTCATATATTGCTCCTGGTGCGACAGAAACATAAGCTTTTGGTTGATATTTATGTTCTTTACAAAATCTAATAAAGTATGCATTCCCAATCGAATGTGCTATTACAATTGATTTTTCATTTAATTGCTTGTTTTCTAAATAAAAACTAAGTATTTCATCAAATTTTTCATATTTTGAATCAGCTCTTATAGGAAATTCTGGCATTATAACATCAATTCCCTTTTGGCCGAATGTTTCTTTTACATCTTGACCCCACATTTTTAATGTATCTCCATTTAAAGAATGCAGTATAAATATGTTTGATGCAGTTGTTTTTTTAGCTGTTTCTTTTTCTAAGATATCTAAGAATTCTTGGTTCATAGCTGCTGCATGGAATCCATCTATACTTTTAATTTTTGCGCCTGCCATTTTACAAATAAATAATCCCGGTTCATAATCCCATGGCTTATCACTTCTAACTACTGCCCCATGAATTCTACCACTTGCAACAAATGACATAGAAACACATACGCCTCCGAAATTTCTATGATTAGATGAATATTTTCTCATTCGTAACATACTTGGCAGATTATTATTCCCGTCTATAGCATATAAAGTATTTTTAATAGGAACCTCATTTATAGATATTTGTTTGTCATTTAAATATGCGCCTGTTTCATCAGCATAATAAAATTCATTAATTCTTGGAAAACTAATAACACTTGCAATTGTCTTTCCATTTTTTCTACATGCAACTTGGATTCCCCATAAAGGTAAATTATTTGCAAAATTAATAGTACCGTCTATTGGATCAATAATAAAGCAATTATCTGTTACTGTACCATTTGTATTAAGCTCTTCACTAACTATATCAAATTCTGGATAGTTTTCATTTATTTCGTTAATTAAATACTTTTCTATTTCTAAATCCAAATTAGTTACTAAATCATTTTCTCCACCCTTTGAGTATACTTCAAATCTTTTTTTAGAAATTTCATTTGCTTTATTTATAATTCTTTTTAAAAAATCTATTTCCATAAGTCACCTCTCATATCTATTATATCAGAATAACAATTTTAATTTTCAGGAGTAGTATTTTGTTAATAAAGTTAAAAAACTTACAATTTTTATTTTTTTAGATATGTTTTGTATTATATTTGAAATCAATATTATACATATTTAATATAATGGGCACGTCAGTTTTTACCTAAATAATGTAATCTTAGAAAAAACACAATCCTTAATCTTATGCAGGATTGCGAGTTTATTTATCACAGTCTTGCTTATAATGTGTCTTGAGCCTATGGCCTAACCAAATAGACCGAGGCTATGAACTTTATAAAAGCCTTATAAAAACTCATAAACGGACTTTTGAGAACGTTTGAGAGCATCCGAAAACTCTATCAAAACATATGTAGCTTTTAAGTTTTTTTATTCTAATTTTTCTTACATATGTATAGCATATGACAGCTAAATCCTTGAAGATCTTCTCGCTCACAAATGGATAATTGATATTTTACCCATATCTTGAATTCTTCTTCTGATAGGTTGTTAATTTTTTCTGATATTATATTTGCTATACCGTCAGTTGCTACATTATTTAAAAATGTAACATTATGTTTTTCCATAATTTCTTTAAATTCAGAAATATAAAATGGTGCAAAAATTCCTTCAGGATATCTGATTAATTTAAAATCTTTATCAAAATCATTTGGATATCCATCAAGTAGATGATCTATTCCCCAATCTGCAAACACTCCATCACTTGTAATATATGCTATCATTATAATACCATTTTTCTTTGTAACTCTTATTGCTTCGCTTATGGCTTTGTTTATATCAAAATCAGCATATAAATGGTATAAAGGCCCTAATACTAAAGTTACATCAAAAGTATCATCTGCGAATCTAGATAAATCTACAGCATCTCCTTGTTCAGCTCTAATTGTCATACTATCTTGAATTTTACTTTTCAAAATATCCAAATTGTGTTGCACATATTCTATAGCTGTTACATCATATCCTTGACTTGCATAATACAATGAATATCTTCCTGTTCCGGCACCTATTTCCAATATCTTATCACCATTTTTTAAATATCTATCCATATACTCTTTTGAAATCAAAAATTCAATGTTGTGTGTATGGTCTTTTACTAATCTTTTATCTTCATCGTAACTATTATAATGTGCATTAATTAGTTCTTCTCGTTTTTCCATAATATCAACTCCTAACTATATTATATCATAAGTTTTTATTCCCTTTGTCGTGAACTATGGTGGTAATGAGCAGTTTCTTCATATATCTTATAGATGAAGGCTCTTTTTATCTTAAAGTACTTGCTATATACGTTTCTACATACGTATGTAGGTTCACTTTTTAAAGAAAAAATTACAACTTTTTAGAAAAATAAAAAGCCCAGAAACCCTTATATTTCCTGACTTTGTAGATTATTTACCACAACATTGCTTATACTTCTTGCCACTGCCACATGCGGCGCCATTTAGTATATTATCCATACTTATAATATTATGCGTATTTCCTTTATTTTCAAGGGTTTGTGGACAGGTAACATTTTGTATTTTAAGTACTATTTTTGTCATTTTTTATATAAAATATTCATCTAATGTGCACAAAATGTGCACAAATTACTAGCATATTTTTCTTTGTTCACTTACATTATATAACATATCAAGTAAATACACAATGCTAGATAAT
>Ga0247611_10001111_pt1 | contig 49680 bp, 40 predicted proteins | sample 177DNAGHGhighgp2_FD_192422 | JGI IMG/M metagenome (GOLD analysis project Ga0247611, IMG submission 192422) | Sheep rumen microbial communities from Palmerston North, Manawatu-Wanganui, New Zealand - 1770 DNA GHGhigh gp2 | ecosystem: Host-associated > Mammals > Digestive system > Stomach > Rumen... | reverse complement strand
GTCATGTATTATGACACGCATCGCGGGAACATCTTGAAATTCAACCATGATGTCCACACAAGCGGGGTGTTTGTCCAGTCTGATGAACGCTTCAAGGAGGACATCGAACCCGTGAACGATGTGCTACCCTCGCTATATAATCTCGAGGCCGTTTCCTACAGGCTTAAATCCAACACGGCAAAGATGAGAGAAGGGATTGCCGAAATGCCTGCCTTGAATGACAAAGCCCAAAAGGATAAGGAGTTTTTTGAAAAACTCTACGCCGATCAGGAGCGGGGGGACGAGCGTTACGGCTTCTTGGCGCAGAATGTCAAGGAGGTGTTTCCCCAGCTGGTGCATACCGACAACACGGGCTACATGTATGTCGATTATATCGGCCTGATACCCATCCTGGTGCAGTCCATCAATGAACTGAGTGCCAAGCTTGAAGTTCTTGAGAACGAGAAAAAAGATGAGGGATCGGAGCCTGTCCTGCGTCAAACGGCGCAGCAGGCCTCACAAGATGAGTTGGAGGGCAGCTTGAGTGCCGCCAAGCTCTATCAGAATGCCCCCAACCCCTGGAGCAGCGAGACCGTTATCCGCTACGCGTTGCCGCAGGGCGTGGCACAGGCCATGATCTACATCTATGACATGCAGGGGGCGCAGCTCAAGAGCCTCCCTGCCCAGGGACGCGGCGAGAGCCAGGTGACACTCACCGCCCGTGACCTCAAGGCCGGCATGTACCTGTATGCCCTCGTGGCCGACGGCCAGTTGATCGACAGCAAGCAGATGATCCTCACCAAGTAACAACAAAATGCCCTATGAAAAAAATAGTATCAATACCGTGTGTGGCACTGGCAGTCGCAGCGTTGTGCCCGCTCGTTGTAGCAGCAACAAGCCACATCAATTACACTGCCTCTTTTGACTGCGAGAGGCTGGTCATCGGGACCGAAGAGCTTGGGGAAAACAGTTATGCGACTGTGAACTATCCAGGCCTGTATAACCCGGGAAGTCCCGGCCAGCCTTCTCTACCAGTCCAATATCTCAAATTCTCGGTACCTTATAACGCCGTCAATTTCACCGTTGAATCGACGCCAACCGTTGGTGAGGTCTTTTCAATAAGCCACCCTGTCATGCCTTGCCAGGGGACTGCCGGAACTGTCACAGCGCCTGATGCCGTTCTTTATGGGAGCGGAACACCCTTTCCTGTTGCGACAGCATGGATTGTGGACGAGGGGATGGTGGCTGGAGAAAACCATGTGGTGACTGTTGCTGTGACACCGGTTACCTGTGTCCAAGCATCCGAGAACCAATACCAACTCACCTTGATGGAGAGAATCGACTTGAGTCTCGGTTATGAATCAAGTGATACATCAAGCGTTTATCCTCTGGTTAGGGACGGACGTGGCTTGAGAGAAAAGGGATTTGACCTGACGCGCAAGGTCGTGGTTAATCCACAAGACGTCACAGCTAATGCCGTGTCGGTTACACCCAACCAGTTGCGCAGTTATGACGAGAACCTGATTCCTGATGAAACAATAACAGACTCAGTGACCTATCTGATTATCACCACTCCCGCAATGAGCCATTCGATGAGGCGATTAGCCGCACTGAAGAGACAAAAAGGAATCGATGTCAGGCTGGTGAGCCTGAACGATGTTTTGAATGACCCCATTGCTTGGCATGGGGATTCAATACCACGAGGGGTTTACTCCTATGTCTCCTATACTGACGACGCGGGAAAGCTTCGGCAATACATCAGAGACAGTTATCTGCATAATGGCACCGAGTATGTGCTGCTGGCTGGAACAGGGATTCCCTACAGGTCTCATGACAGTGGACAGGCCGACATGTACTTCAGTGACCTGATTACTGATTGGGCTTATGGTGCATGCAGATATGGTGCGGTTCAAGTGGGAAGGCTTTTGGGTACCAAAGAATCTCAGTCTGAAAATTATACCGATAAATTGTTCAGATATGAGCTCAACCCCGGCAATGGGGACTACTCTTACCTAAAGCGGGGGGTTGTCCTTGAATCGGAGCAATTTGATGGATGTAGTAGCGGACTGGTCCCTGTTATGAATCCATCTTTCCCGGAATTAACACTGATTGCAGAACAGGTCGACCAGCTGTTTCCGACTGGCCATGACGTTCTTGATTCAATAAGCACCAATCACTATGGGTTCTTGAGTTCGTTTAATAGTGGGACACCCGCCTACATTCAGCTCTATGGGCCTGATGAGAATTCAAGAAACTATTACCTGTGGGCGTTAAGCGGAGTGAAAAACATGCCCAACGTGACTGATACTGAAACAGGGAACGGTCTTGACCTGATGGGCAACAAAGCTTATCCGATGATTTGTCTATCAATGTCGGGGAAGACAATGTCCTATAACAGCTATGAAACCGACAATGTTGAGATCAACTTAGGTGAATCTTTCACCATGGGAAAAAGTTATGGCGGGCCAGTATATATGGGAATGACTGGGAACGATGCGAGTGGATTGGATATGACACTGTTCGCTGATGAATTTGCCAATAGCTTCGGGGACGTTTCCACTGTGCTGGGTGATGTGTATTATCACGCAAAAGCGAATTATTCCGAGACTTTCTGGGAGGAGTTGGTTTGCCGCCACAATTATCTGGGAGATCCTGCATTGGACATGTGGTCTGACACTCCCCAAAAATATTCAGGGGTTTCACTTGCAAGAAGTGATGCAGGTGTCATCATTTCCGGGATTTCTCCCAGTGGCACCATTGTGGCCTACCACAGCAACGATGGCACCACGGGGCATCAGACTGTGAACACGACCTCTGTCACCCTCAGCGACGTTTCTCCCAACAGCACTATCATGCTGTATAAGCACAATTATATCCCCTACATCGCGCCACTGGTGCTCCAGAACGTGACACTCGGCAACTCGCAGTATGTGATTGCCAGCGAAGTGACAGCCGGTCATGCCGTTGACAACAATCGCACAAGAGGTGATGTAACAGTGCCTATTGGCGTTGAATATGAGATTGAGGCCTCGGGTACGGTAAAGTTTGAGGGCGGTTTCAAGGTTGAAAAAGGGGCATATTTTGCCGTTCGCCCATCAAGTTACAAGGATTGATAAATGAACAGGATACTCATGCTTTGTGTGACCATGGCCATGTTGGTCATGGCCCGAGCGCAAGGAGAGTTGCCAATTTCGGTGCGACAATTCCTGCAAGAGCGGTCGACTCGTCAACAGGTGATTCGTCAAGGTATCGAACCTCCAGGCCAATATCGCTATGTGCCCTCACGCCTCATCGGCGGACGCGAGATGATCGATGCCTTTGTTGGCATTGACAATGCGGATGCTGTGACTCTGCTGGAACGGGCAGGGGCAATCATCAACTGCGTGTTTGATGGGTTTGTCACCGCGCAGCTGCCAGTGGAGCACCTGGAGAGCATCATGCGCATACGGGGAGTGAACGATCTGGAGGTCAGTAGCCTGATGTGGGTGACTACCGATTCCACCAGGAGGGTGACTGGTGTCGATCGAGTGCTCCATGGTGCAGACTTCCACTTGCCCGAAAACTATGACGGGACAGGTGTGATTATCGGAATTGTGGATCAGGGGTTCGATTACCAGCACCGCGCCTTCCGCAGCAGTGATGACCCGTCACAAACCCGCATCAGCAGGGTGTACAGCACGACTGTCAAGACTGGACACCCCGCAAGATACAACAAGACGATAGTGTTGCCTGGCTCGGTCTTCATGGGTGATGAGATTTATGGTCTGACAACCGATTTCCAGGGTAAGACTCATGGGACTCACACGGCAAGCATCGCTGCGGGCACACATGTGGGTGGTTACGGGGGCATGGCTCCTGGTGCCGAGATTGTGCTGTGCTCGGTCAGCGTGCTTGACGGCGGCATGTCGGCAGTGGAAGTGACAAACTGCCTGAGGTACATCGTCAGCTATGCCGACAGCGTGGGCAAGCCATGTGTGATGAACTTGAGCGTGAGCACCCCAAACGGACGGCGTGATGGGCAGGACTATCTTTCAAGGGCCGTTGAACAGATTACTGGCCCAGGGAGGATTTTTGTCATCTCGGCTGGCAATGACGGCGGACGCAAAGCCTATGCACACAAGCTTGCCAGTGAGGCGAAACCGTTGAATATACTGTTTAAAACCAAGCACACGGCTTCGGGCGACTCTTCTTATCATTACTTCGGAATGTTCACCGACATCTGGATGAGACTGCCGTTGCGGAATTTCTGTTACAGCTTTCATGTGCTTGATCAGCTAACAAATCATGTGGTGTGGGAGTCCGATCTGCAGTCAACGCCGTGTCGCATCACCACCGATGAGATAGGTGATTATTTCAACTTTGATGCTGGCCGAGACTCGGTAGGGTATGTTCAGGGAGAGATGGACACATCTTACGGCAAGCACCACTTGCTGGTGACAGTGCAAAACCTGATCAACCGTGAGTTCACGACCGTCAACGGCGTGAAATGCGGACGCTATGCCATCGGGATGAGCATTTATCCCCAGAGTGGCATCAAGGCCGAGATTGACGCATGGGCTGTCAATGCCAATTCTGGTCTGTCGTCGGTCGGTGGTCCGGTTGTCAATGCACAGGGTGTGACGGTGCCTGACTTCTATTCCGCACCCAGCGATTCTTGTTGCATCGGCACCTATGCTGTGGGCGACTCCACAATCTCGGCAGGAGCTTTTGCGGCCCGCAACAGCTACTATTCGATGGCTTGTGGCGGTGTGGTACATGACAATGCCGCGACCGTGGGCGACATTGCGGCTTTCTCATCCTACCAGGCGGCGGGTTCTGGGCCCACGGGAAAAGCGCTGCCGACGATCTGCGCACCAGGCATCGACGTGGTGGCGGCAGGTAGCCGCTACTCCTATTTCGCCAAAAACAGCGTCAACACTGTCATGCAGAGCGATGACGGCAGTTACTGGGGTGTGATGAGTGGTACATCAATGGCGGCACCCACCGTGGCGGGCATCATTGCCCTGTGGATGCAGGCCAATCCCAGGCTGTCGGTTGCCGACATCAAGGATATCCTGTGCCGGACGGCAATAAAGGATCCCTTCACAGTTGGTGACAATGCGGCCCGTTTCGGGCCAAACGGCAAGATCGATGCACTGGCGGGAATAAATTTTATTGTCAAGCGGCTTAACACAATGATGGGGGATGTGAATGGCGATGGGAACATCGATGTGAGCGATGTCGTCACGTTGATCGGGTACATCCTGCGGCAGGGCTATGGCACCGATACCCTGGCTGTAGCCGACATGGACAGCAACGGCGATCTGGACGTGGCAGATGTCATTAGACTCATTAGCCTGATACTCAGCCAGTGATAACGTAAATTCATGGGAGGACTATTGCTATAGGCTATGATGGTTGCGGGCATCGTGGTTATCCATTGGAACTCATCGCTTATAAAACCGATTCCAATCAAAATTCCAATTATGTTAGACTAAGTCACATGATTGAGAATGATCTGATGCTGAGTATCAACTCTTTATTTCCGTTGAGCTCACGTTAATGTTAATATAGAAAGGTAATGCAGTTTGATTCTTACACTTACGCCCTGTTTCTTTCCCTGGTGTTCTTCATCTACTGGGGGTTGCACCGTCGACTGCGTTGGCAGAACCTGTTCCTGCTCGTTGCCAGTTACGTCTTCTATGGCTGGTGGGACTGGCGCATGCTGGGACTCATCATGCTCACCACCTTGACCACATGGGGCAGTGTCCTGATGATGCGTGGTGATCGTAGCCGCAGCGACAAGGCCTGGGCCGCAGCCAATGTCGTGCTGAACGTGGGCATTCTGGCAGTGTTCAAGTACCTGAACTTCTTCAAGGATAGCTTTGTGTATCTGTTGGGGCTGTTTGGTGTTCATCCCGACTGGCCCACCCTCAACATCCTGCTGCCGGTGGGCATCTCGTTCTACACCTTCCAGGCCATCAGCTACACCATCGATGCCTATCGTGGCGACGTGAAGCCCACGAGAGACGTGGTAGCCTTTGGCGTGTACATCGCCTTCTTCCCGCAGCTGGTGGCGGGTCCCATCGAGCGTGCCACCAACCTGCTGCCGCAGTTCCTGCGCGTCAAGTCGTTTGACTATGCCACGGCGGTTGTGGGCATGCGGCAAATCCTGTGGGGACTGGCCAAGAAAGTGATTGTTGCCGACAGCATCGGCTACTATGTTGACCAGATACTGTACAACCCCTACCACTACACAGCATGGAGCATGGTGTGGGGTGGCATTCTGTTTGTGGTGCAGATTTATGCCGACTTCTCGGGTTACAGCGACATAGCCATCGGGTCGGCACGCTTGCTGAACATCAGGCTGCAGCCCAACTTCCGTTACCCGTTCTTCTCGCGCAACATGAAGGAGTTGTGGCAGCGGTGGCACATCTCGCTGATATCATGGTTCCGCCAGTATGTCTATTTTCCGATGGGCGGCTCCCGACGCGGCAAGTGGCGCACGGCACTGAACGTGATGGTGCTGTTCACCCTCTCGGGGTTGTGGCATGGTGCCGACTGGACGTTTGTGATTTGGGGAGTTACCAATGGCCTGCTGATGTTGCCGTTTGTGTTCCTGCCTCGCAAGCAGTTGAGTGCTCATGCCAGTAAGCGCGATATTCCGCGTTGCCTGTTAACTTTCTTTATTTTTGCGATGGCATCTATCGCCTTCCGCGCCAACGGTGTTGTTCATTTCCAGGAAATCTGTGATGTAATGTTCAACACCACGTGGACTCAGCGCCCGTTGCATGGACAGCCTCTCTTCTACATGGTGCCGTTTTTCCTCATCGAGTGGGCAGGCCGCAAGCACGAGTTCCCGCTTGAACACTTGCCGTTCCCCACATGGGTTCGCTGGGCTATTTACTGGGCTTTACTCATCGCCATCTCCATCATCGGCCTTGACCGTAACATGCAGTTCATTTATTTCCAGTTTTAGAGGATTAGGGTGTGGAAACAGCAAGGATTCAGAGAATCGATGGCAATGTCACACTAACGGGCTGCAAAAGCAAGCCCACCACCATTATGGCAGTGTTGTTCAATTGCCGATGGCACTGTATCGCTTTTTGCCAGACTGTGATGTGTTCTTGTTTTCCCTTATTGATCAGCGGCCGATGCAGTAGTAGGTGAAGCCCATGTCCTGCAACTCATCGCCGTCATAGACGTTGCGCCCATCGATGATGAGCGGTGTGTGCATGAGGCTCTTCACCGTTTGCCAGGCGGGAATGCGGAACTGCCGCCACTCGGTGAGCAGCAGCACGGCATCGGCACCCTTGACGGCGTCATACATGTCCAGTCCGCAGTACACGTTGCTCCAGCGACGCTTGGTGGCATTCATGGCCACGGGGTCATACACGCGCACGTGGCAGCCTGCCTCCATGAGCAGGTTGATGGTGTCGATGGCGGGAGCGGCGGTCATGTCGTCGGTCTCGGGCTTGAAACTCAGTCCCCACAAGGCGATGGTCTTGCCCTCGAGGTCGCCCTTGAAGTGGTTGTTCAGCTTCTTGAACAGGATGCGCTTCTGCCGGTTGTTGACGTTCTCGACGGCCTTGAGGATCTCCATGTCGTGGTTGTGCTCGCTGCCCAGCTTGATGAGGTCGTTGATGTCCTGCGGGAACAGCGTGCCGCCATATCCGCAGCCGGGGAAGATGTATTTGGGGCCGATGCGGCTATCGGTGCCCACACCGTGACGCACCACGTTGATGTCGGCCCCGACGATCTCGCACAAGTTGGCAATCTCGTTCATGAAGCTCACGCGCGTGGCCAGCATCGATGTGGCGGCATACTTGATCATCTCGGCCGTTCGCGTGTCGGTATAGATGACGTTGCGGTTGTTGTGCATCAGGATGGTGCGGTAGAGCCGTTCCATTGCGTGGCGGGCAGTGGTGGTCTCGGTGCCGATGACGATGCGGTCGGGTTTCATGAAGTCCTTGATGCCGTTGCCCTCGGTCAAGAAGTCGGGATTGCACGCCACGTCAAACTTGATGTTGCCAGCCCCACGCTCCTGCAAGGTGTCGGTGATGATCTTGCACACATGCTGCGTTGTGCCCACAGGAACCGTCGACTTGACGACAAACACGCTGTAGCCGGTGATGTACTGCCCGAAGTCCTTGGCGATCTCCAAGATGGGGGTGAGGTCGGTGGAGCCGTCCTCGCTCGCTGTGGTGTCGATGGCGCAGAAGACAAAGTCCTGACCCTTGAACCCCTGCTTGTAGTCACTCGAGAAGGTGAGCCGCTTGTCATTGACGTTGCGCGCGATCATGTTGTCTAATCCAGGCTCATAGATGGGGATAGCGCCATAGACGAGGCGGTTGATCTTCTGGCTGTCACGGTCCACACAAGTCACATTCACACCCAGGTCGGCAAAGCAGGTGCCGCTCACCAGGCCCACATATCCTGTTCCAACAATCGAAACATTCATAATAATCTGTTTTAACGCTCTATATTGATAGATGGCTTATTGAATTTGCAAATATAGTAAGTTTTTATAGATAATTCTTGTCATTTTCATTAAAAATTGCTAAGTTTGCACATTCCCAAATTAGGATGTACAATTCATTCAGCTAATTAACATGTTTAACTAACTATGATACATTATTGAAACTATGAAAAAGTATTTAGCAGAAATGGTAGGCACGATGGTCCTGGTATTGATGGGCTGTGGCGTTGCCGTTAGTCTGGGATGTGATCCCATCATGAACATTCCCGCCGTCGTGGGTACCGCATTGGCATTTGGCCTCGCTGTGGTAGCCATGGCCTACACCATCGGTGGCATCAGCGGTTGCCACATCAACCCCGCTATCACCCTGGGCTGCTTCCTGAGCGGACGCATGAGTGCCAAGGATTGCGGCATGTACATGATCTTCCAGGTGATTGGTGCCTTCATCGGCTCGGCATTGCTCTACCTGCTCACGACCAATGTGATGGGCATGGACGGCACGGGAGCCAATGACCTGCAGCAGGGTGTGTCGGTTGTGGGTGGCCTGCTGGCCGAGGTGATCTTCACCTGCGTGTTTGTGCTCGTTGTGCTGGGTGCCACCAGCAAGACCAATGGCGCCACCAACAACTTCGCCGGACTGGCCATTGGCCTGTCGTTAGTGCTCGTGCACCTGGTTTGCATCCGTTACACCGGCACCTCGGTCAACCCCGCACGTTCCATCGCTCCCGCCGTGTTCCAGGGTGGCACCGCTTTGGCCAACCTGTGGATCTTCATCGTGGGCCCATTTGTGGGCGCAGTGCTGGCAACCCTGATCTGGAAACTCATCGGCTGCGACTGCTGCTGCAAGAAGGATGAGAAAACCGACGAGTAAAACACTATACAATCATTTATTCTTAAAAATCTGTTATCACATTATGAACTACAAGATTGTTGACATTGAAGGCATCGGTGAGGTGTATGCCTCCAAACTGATGACCGAGGGTATTGATACCGTTGAGCAGTTGCTCGATCGTTGTGCCGCGCCTGCGGGCCGCAAGGAGCTGGCCGGGAAAACCGGCATCCCTGAGAAACTGATCCTGAAGTGGACTAACCATGCCGACCTGTTCCGCATCGATGGCATCGGGCCGCAATTTGCCGAGTTGCTCGAGGCTGCCGGCGTGGACACCGTCAAGGAGCTGCGCCATCGTGTGGCCGCCAACCTTGCCGCCAAGGTGGCCGAGGTCAACGAGGAGAAGCACCTGTGCCGCCGCGTGCCCGTCGAGAGCGAGTTGCAGCGCATGATCGACCAGGCCAAGGAGCTCGAGCCCCGCATGACCTACTGATTGTTGGGTTAGAGATAATTGATTGATCTACTCGGAGTTCTCGGAGGTGTTTCCTGAGGGCTCCGAGTAGCTTGTTTTATGAGACTGTGAGTTCGCCGCACAGGTCGCTGACCATGTATTTCTTGACCATGCTGGGCGAGTACCGCATGCCAAAGAGGAACATCAGCTTGGTGATGGCGGCCTCGCTGGTCATGTCACACCCGCCGATGACACCGGCATCGAGCAGTGCTTTGCCCGTCTCGTAGAGCGAGCAGTTCACGCCGCCGTTGACACACTGGGTCACGTTGACGATGACCACGCCGCGGTCGACGGCCTCGTGGATGCACTTGATGAACCAGGGGTGACTGGGCGTGTTGCCTGCGCCGTAGGTCTTGAGGACGATGCCCTTGATGCCCGGTGTGTGCAGCAGATAGTCAAGCGTCTGCTCGGTCATGCCTGGATTGAGCTCAAGGAACATGACACTGGTGTCCATGTCGGTGCACACCCTCAGGGGGCGCGGCGGCATGCGCCTGAGGCTGCCCTCGTTATACTCGATGTCGAGGCCTATCTCGGCCAGCTCGGGATAGTTGAAGCTCTTGAATGCGTTGAAGTTGTCGGCGCTCATCTTGGTGGCACGGTTGCCGCGCCACAGGTAGTTCTCAAACAGGATGGCCACTTCCTGCACGCGCGGGCGGCCTTTCTCGTCGATGGCTGCAGCCACCTGCAGGGCTGTGATGAGGTTCTCCTCGCCGTCAGTGCGCACCTCACCGATGGGCAGTTGTGACCCGGTGATAATGACAGGTTTGCTCAGGTTCTCGAGCATGAAGCTCAGTGCCGATGCCGTGAAAGCCATCGTGTCGGTGCCGTGCAGCACCACAAAGCCGTCGTAGCGGTCATAATGCTCCTCGATGGCCAGAGCGATGTCGCGCCAGTGTGACGGGTCCATGTTGCTGCTGTCGATGGGCGGGTTGAACTGGATGTTGTCGATGTCATAGTCCAGTTTTTTGACCTTGGGCACATTGTCCATGAGGTGGGAGAAGTCAAAGGGCTGCAGGGCATGTGTCTCGGGATTCTCGATCATGCCGATGGTGCCGCCAGTGTAGATGATGAGTATTTTGGGTCGTTTCATTATCGTTAATGGTATGATGATGTGTGTATCAGTTGTCGGTTGATTGCTTGTTCATGAGGGCGTGTCCACGCTCAAATGCCTTGTGGAAGAACAGCATGTGATAATCCAGCGAGCTCACCCAGTAGGTCCAGCTGTGACGGCCGGGACGCACGGTGAAGTCGTGGTCAATGCCCATCTCTACCATCTTGTCATGTATGGCAATGTTGTTCTTGATAAAGATGTCGTTCAAGCCGTCATCGATGAGGATGTTCTGGGCGGGCTTGAGGGGGGAGTCCTTGACCCGTTGGAGCTGGTTGCACACGGCATGATCGCTCCAGCGTTGCGGGTTCTGCTCATATTCTCCCAGGCGTGCCCTGATGTGCCAGCGGTCGGTAAACTGGGTGATGTCCATGTTGCCGCTCATGCTGCCGCAGGACCAGAACACGTCGGGGTGGCGGAATGCTAGGAACAGCGCACCGTGGCCACCCATGCTCAGCCCCGTGATGGCGCGCATGTAGCGGTTGGCAATGGTGCGGTAGTGGCTGTCGATGAACTCTACAAGCTCCTTGCTCACATAGGTCTCAAACTGCATCTTGGGGTCAATGGGCGAGTCAAAGTACCAGCTGTCCTGACCGTCGGGGCACACGATGATGACCTTATATTGATTGGCGAGACTGGGTAGGTCGGCCTTTTTGCTCCAGTCGCTATAGCAGCCGTCGGCACCATGCAACAGGTAGAGCACGGGATATCGTTCGTGGGACCGCTGCTTGCCATAATACACTTCAGGCTTGACAACGACGTTCTTGATGTTGCGGCCCATTGCCTGGCTCATCACCTCGATGGTGTCAACTTGGACACCCTCGTCGGTGGCGGCCATTTGGACAACTTCTTGCTTGTTGGACGTTTGGGCACAAGCAGGCATTGCCATGATCATCATGGCAGTAGCCAGCGACAGGGTTAACAAAAAAGTCTTTTTCATCTCTATTGTATTTTTTTATTGATAGATTAACGAGCCAAGTGACGATAAATTACATCAAAAGAACCGTCCCTATTTTCCCCTTTTTTTCTTGAAGAAGTCGGTCATCAGGCGGGCACACTCGTCGGCAAGGACGCCGCTGGTGATTGTGGTCTTGGGGTGGAATGGGGTGGAGCACATCGTGTGGTAGCCGCGCTTGTCGTCGCTGGCACCATAGACGATGCGTGAGATCTGGCTCCATGCCAGAGCTCCGGCACACATCAGGCAAGGTTCCACGGTGACGTAGAGGGTGCAGTCGACCAGATACTTGCCGCCCAGGGTCGATGCTGCGGCGGTGATGGCTTGCATCTCGGCATGGGCGGTGACGTCGGTCAAGGCCTCGGTGAGGTTGTGTCCACGTCCGATGACGTGCCCCTTGCACACAATCACAGCCCCAATGGGCACCTCGTCGCGCTCCAATGCACGATGAGCCTCGTCGAGGGCCATGCGCATGTACTTGATGTCGATATCCTGGTTATTCATCATCAGTTCAAAAACACTTTACGGACGGTGTCGCCCACTTTCACGATATAGACGCGTGGCCCTGGCAGGCTGATCCAGTTGTTCACTGCCGGACGCTCATACCACAGGTTGCCATACACGTCATAGATAAACGTCCACAGTCCATGGGTGTCACCCTGGATGTAGATGGTGCCGTCCAGTCCCACGATTGTGGGTCGATCGACAGGCTCGGCCTCGATGTCTTCGATAGCTGCGGGGGCGGCAGTGGCCACCATTTGCAGGTCTTCCTCGTCACGCATGAGGGTTGTGGGGACTACCAGATAATCGGTGCCGATGGCACCGATGGGCAGGAAGTAGCGGTCGGCAGCGGTAATCGCTGTTAAGTATCCATCAGGGCCATAGATCTTGTAGGCGAGTCCTGCGTCCAGCTTCAAGGCAGTCCAGGATTCTCCCAGGTTCTCTTGTTGCAAGGTGGGGGTGACGATAAGGCCCTCATCTATCCAGACGGTGAACAGGTCGTCATTGCCCCAAGTGGGGTCGTCCTGGTATCTGCGGCAAGAGCTGGCATCGGCCAGCATGACACTGATGTCCTGACAGCCCTCAAACGAGTGATTGCTCAGGGTCAATGGGGGGGTAGAGGCGTCGCTATAGATTTCCTTGAGGGCGACGCAATAACCAAAGGCCCTGTCGCCGATGCGCTGCACCGATGCGGGCAGGTAGAGGGTGCGCAACTGCGTGCAGTCTTCAAAGGCTCCCTTGCCAATGTCGGTCACACCCTCGGGCAGCACTACGTTGCTCACAGCAGTACCGGCGAGCATGTAGCGGCTCACAGCCGTCAGCCCTAACGGCAGGGTGATGCTGGTGAGGGACTCGGCATCGGCAAATGCCGCCTCGCCGATCTGTGTCACGCTGTTGGGTATTTGAACCTCGGTCACTCTTGACTGCCAGAAAGCCCTGGGTGCGATAGCGGCGACATCATAGTTGACCCCATCGCAATAGACCCGCTCGGGCAGGATGATGCAACCCTCATAAAGGCTGCTGCCCTGATGAAAGGCTGGTGCCACCTCGACTTGAGTGTCGCTGATGATGTTGTAGTAGATGCCATTGGCCATGATGTCTTGAGCCTGTAGCACCTGTCCCGTGCCGAGGGTCAAGACCATGATGAGCATCAATAATGGATAAACTTGTCGGCTCATGTCTCATTCACGATAATAAACACGCTTCACGCGCGGTGACACGCTGGTAAGTATCTCATAGGGGATGGTTCCGCGCGCTTGGCTCAACTGCTCGACGGGCACATGCTCGCCAAATATCTCGACGGTGTCACCCACCTTGCAGGGAACGTCGGTCACGTCGATCATCACGGCATCCATGCACACATTGCCCACCGTGGGACACAACTTGCCGCCCACCCACATGCTCACACTCCCGTTGCCAAAGTGGCGGTCAAAGCCGTCGGCATAGCCGATGTTGACCGTAGCGATGCGGCTGTCGCGCTCGAGCAGTCCGTGGCGGCCATATCCCACTGTCGTGCCGGCAGGCCAGTCTTTGATGCTGATGATGATGGAACGCAGTGCCGACACGGGCATGAGGCTGTCCTCGCTGCCGTCAAACAGAGTCTTGATGCCATACAGGCCAATGCCAATGCGCACCATGTCATATTGGTGCTCAGGAAATCGCACGATGCCGCTCGTGTTGAGGATGTGCCGCATGATTTGATGGTCAAAGGACTGTTGCAGCAAGCTGCTGCACTCGTCGTAGTAGTCAAACTGCGACTGGGTGTAGGCATCTTGCTCAGGCTCGTCGGCAACGCTCAGGTGTGAGAACACCGAGACGGGGGTGATCGCATCCTGGCTCTTGAGCAGGTCAATGAGTTGCGGCAACTGCTCGCGCGTGAAGCCCAGACGATGCATGCCACTGTCGATCTTGATGTGTACCGGGAAGTGCTGCACGCCATAGCGCTTGCCCTCCTTGATGAGGTCCTGTGCCATCTCGAGGCTGTACAGTTCAGGCTCTAACCGGTACTGGAACATCGCCTTGTAATTCACCCCATTGGGGTTGAGCACAATGACAGGCATCGAGATGCTTGCCTTGCGCAATTCCACCCCCTCGTCCTGGACGGCGACGGCAAGATAGTCGCAGCCGCAGTCTTGCAGTGTCTTGGCGATTTCATAGCTACCCGCACCATACCCGCTGGCCTTGACCATGCCGATGGTCTTGGTCTCGGGCTTGATGAGCGACTTGAAGAACTTGAAATTGTGGGCCAGGGCGTTGAGGTCCACTTCCATGACAGTAATGTGCTGTTTGGCCTCGAGCAGGTCAATGATCTGGCTGAATCCATAGCTCGGGTCGCCCTTGATGAGGATGGTCTCATTGTCAAAGTCACCCTTGGCGATGTCGGTGATGAAGTCGGCCGTGTCGTTATAGAAGCGGGCCAGAGGCAGAACGTCAAAGTAGTTGCAATAGCGGCACATGTCCTTGCCGATGCCGATGAGCCTTGTCACCCGTTTGGTCTTGAGCAGCTCGCTCACGCGGATGTAAAGTTCGTCACCACTATAGGTTTCGGTAGCCAGGTCGCTCAATATCACTGTGCAGTCGCGGTTCCCGGCACGCCGTGTCATGAAGTTGAGTGCTGGTGTCAGGGAATTGTAGTCGCTGGTGTAGCTGTCCACGATCACCGTGCAGTTGTTGACACCCTCGATGACGTTGAGGCGTGTGCCCACAGGTGTGAGCTGGGCCATGCGCTGGGCGATAGTGTCGTGGTCGATACCCATGTGCAGCAGCACTGCCAGACAGGTGATGGCGTTGTCCAGGTCACGGTCGGCAGTGAAGGGAATCAGCAGTGAGTGTTGCTCCCCGTCATGGGTATAGTGGATTGTGGTCGCTGCCTCGGTTCGATCGGTGCTGTCGACCTGCAGGGGTGCCTCATGATGGTTGCGCGACCACGACATGGCTTGCGCCACATCGCTCTCGACCAGCGGTGCGATAGTGTGTGTCACCAGGGGGTCATCGGCGCAATAGATAATGCACTCGCAGTTGAAAAGGATCTTGGCCTTTTCCTGGGCTTTTTGCTCCATCGACGAGAAACCATCGTTGTGTTCGCTGCCCAGGTTGGTGATGATGCCGATGGTGGGCCTGATCATGGCCTGCAGGTTATCCATCTCGCCCGTGGTCGAGATGCCGGCCTCGATGATTGCCAGATCGGTGTTGTTGTCGATGTCCCACAACGACAATGGCACGCCAATCTGCGAGTTGTAGCTGCGTGGTGAACGCACGATGCGGTAGTCATCCTTGAGCAGCTGGTAAAGCCATTCCTTGACTGTGGTCTTGCCACGGCTGCCTGTGATGCCGATGACCGGCAACTCGCGGAAACGCCTGCGGTGATAGGTGGCGAGTGTTTGCAAGGCATCAAGCGGGGAACTCACTGCCAGGTAGTTGGCACCACTGCACTCGGGCAGCGAATAGTAGTCGCTCGAGACGACAAAGTTGCGCACTCCCTTATCATACAGGTCGGGAATGTAGTTGTGACCGTCGCCACCCTCGGTTCGCAAGGCAAAGAAGATGGTCTCTTGAGGCATCGTCAATGACCGCGAGTCGGTGAGCAGTTGGCTCACGATGGCATCCTCGTCGATGATCTGACCGCCAGTGACGTCCAGCACGTTATATATCTCGGTGATAGAATAATTCATAGTCTGTTCAGCGCTTTTTGCAGTTCTGGATTGTTGGATAAATAGGGATATTCCTTGATGAGGTTGCTCACCACAGCCATAGTGTCGGCATGGAAGCGGTCGACCGTCTCACGGTTGCTGCTCATGGGACGGTGCTGCAATCGCCGGTGTATGCGCTCACACCGTGCGACGGCGAGTGCGCTGCGGTCATCAAGGTAGGTGGCCTGGAAAGCCTGCCAGATGTATTCTACGGCCACATCGGTGGGATGCACCATATCGCTGGCATAGAAGCGGTAATCCCTCAAGTCATCAAGCATGATTTCATAGGCAGGGAAATAGTCGCAGTAGTCCTTGTGCCGTGACATCACCTCATCGATAGCCACTCGCAGTGAGGCCTTGCTCAGCGAGTTGGTGTCCAACCCGTCGGCGATGTGGCGGATGGGACTCACCGTGAGGATGACACGCAGGTCGGGGTTGAACTCGTGTAACTGCTCCATCATGCTGTCAAGCACACTTGTCATGTCGCTCACCGTGGACATCTTGCGATCAAACTCATGTTGAGGCACCTTGTGGCAGTTGGCCACGACGGCCCCTGTCGACCGCAGCCTGTACACAATGGATGTCCCAAGCGTGATGGTGAGCAGGTGAGCCTCGCGCAGTGCCTGGTGGCCCTGCTCGATGCAACGGTTCATGTGGTCGATAGCGGCCTGTTTGTCGGGCTTAGAGTGGCGAGAGTGGAAGTCATAACTGTTCCACACGCCTCCCTGCATGAACAGGTCAATGCCGGCGACGGGTTCATTGTCCATCAGCCGTTGAATGCCGCGGGCAATGCTCATGGGATTGTAGAGTGTCCCCATCGGGTTGACCGTGGTGTGGAACAATGCCGCATTCATCTTGCTGCCGATGTTGTCGCTGAAGCATGACCCCAGCAGCACCACACTGTCGCTGTGGCGCAGCCATCCGCGGTTCTCGCTGGTCTTTACTGTCGTCCTAAACTCCATCTGTTATTGATTTGCCTATGGCTGTTTTAACTTGCAAATATAATGTTTTTTGTGAAGTAAACGTCCACTTTAATCACATTATTTTAAAAATACAAAAGGAAAAAGCCGATAAAAGAGAGGGCGCTATCGCAATAACGTCCTCAATGATAATGGATTGGATTGTGATGTGTTGCTTATTTCCTGATAAAGTTGTACTGGCCTGTGATGTCGTTGAAGTAGATGTCATAGGTGCCCTTCTTGACAGGGATGTTGTCCCCGCTGTGCTGGCCGATGCCCCAGGGGAAATCAGTATTTCCCCAGTTGTTGTCCCACTGGCTGTTGGCTACAAACTTCATCTCGTCCTCACCAGTAACGGTAAAGTCGCGGTAGATCCACTCATGGTTCTCCTTGAAGAGGTTGATCGGCGACATGTCGTATTCACCCAACTCGACGCTCCAATAGTTGTGTTCGCCAGGCATCGTCACGACGTTGAACGTCTGGGGGGTGCTACCCGTGTAAGGGGTTATCGAGAACTCCATGGTCGCGGTGTTGAAGGTGATGGTGTAATAGCCGCCCTGACCCGGGATGTTGATGGCATCGTAGCCCGCTCCGCTGCCATACTCGCCCTGTGCATTACATCCCCATGCGTCATCCCAGTTGTTTGGCCCGTGCATCAACCTGAAGAAGTCGTTGGCATTAAAGTAGGCGGTGTAGGTGAGCTTTCCCTTGCCGTTGTTGAATTGACCCTCGGGAAACAGGGGGATGAGGGATCGCCCGACAGCAGAGGGGTCACTGGCCCATGAGTTGTCGCCCACGTTGTAGCCAATGAGGTACCACATGTCGATATCATCGGGCCAGAAACCCGAGAGGATGAAGGATATCATTGCTGTCACGTCAGCCACGTCGATGGCATCGTCATAGTTGACATCGGCAACGCTGGCGTTGAAGCTGTCCGATTGCTGGCCCAGGATGTGGGCGATGATTGCTGTCACGTCAGCCACGTCGACGGCCCCGTCATCGTTCACGTCACCACGGGTAGCTTCAACGGGGAATTCGATATCGATGATGTTAGCGAAATTCTTCCACACGTTAGCGGCCTGATAGGCTTCTTTGCTGCCACGCGGCACCAGCGGGATGCAGTTGGTGAAGTGGAAGTCGGTGAAAGGCAAGTAAATCTCATATGTCCTGGGGTCGATGCGTGTCGTGCACGTGGGCGGTGTCGTTGCCCTGACGAGCAAGGTGAGGAGGTTGGGTGTGTTGTTGAATGCCAGATAAGTGAGCTCGGTGAGAGTCTCGGGCAAGTCGGCCGTCTTCAGGCTGGTGCAACCGCCGAAGGCATTGCTGCCGATCGAGGTCACTCCCTTGGGCACGGTCACTGTCTCCAGACTGGTGTTTTCAAAGAATGCGCTGCCCTCGATGACCCTGAGCGACTTGGGCAGGTTGACGCTCTGCAAGTTGGAATAGCCGCGCACGGCATTGCTGCCAATCACTTGGGTGCCATCGGCAACGGTGAGGGTGGTGCCATGGCCGCCGGGAGCGGCAACAAGACGTTTCTTGTCCTTGGTGTAGAGCACGCCGGCGATGTCGGTATAGTGGCTGTTGTTGCCATCCACGTTGATACCCGTCAGGCCGTTGCAGTAGTTGACAAACGTGCCCGAGATGCTATCGACGGTGGCTGGAATGGCCAATTGGGTTAACTGGTCGTTGTGGGAGAATGCAAACTGATTGATCATCTGCAATCCCTCATGCAGTTTCACGTCCTTCAACTGTGAGCAGTTGTAGAAGGCGTAGCTGTTGATGCTTGACACGGTGAAGGGCACCTCTACTGCCGGCATGACGGTACAGTTCTGCATCGCGTTGGCGCCAATTTGGGTGACGGTGCACAGGTTGCCCTCGTGCAGCACCTTGGGCGACAGGCCCGGATCATAGATGGTCTTGACTGTGGTACCCTTTACCGCAGCGCTGAGGTTGGCATCCAGGGTGGTGTACAAGACGCTGTCCACCTCAAACTGTGTGCCTTGTGCCAGGTCCTGTACTTCAACAATGTTGGCGAAGCTTCTCCATCCTTCGGCGGCTTGGTAGCTCGATTTGCTGCCGGCGGGGACATACAGCGTGGCACCCTCGCAGTAGTTGAGCGCATAGCTCATGGCTGTGGGAGGCGTCGTGCCGCCACATGCCAGTTGGGTGAGTGAGTAATCGCCATAGAAGGCTTGAAGATTGAGCTGGCTGACGGTTGACGGGATATAGGCCGACTGCAGCTGGTAGCAGTATGCAAATGCCTGCTGACCAATGTTCTGCACGCCCTCGTCGATAACCAATCTCTCAATCTTGCTGCTCTCGAAAGCCAGTGACTCGATGGTGATGACACTTGACGGGATGTAGACCGACTTGAGATTAGACACCGACAAAAAAGCAAACTCGCCCACCGTGTTGACCGTCGATGGAACCGAATAATGCTTGCGTGGTGCCGCGCAGGGATAGGTGTGCAGCAGCGTCATGTCGTGATTGAACAGCACGCCATCGTGTGATGAATAGTTGGTATTGCCTGCTGTCACGTTGATTTCGGTGATGTTGATGCATCCCGACAATGCACTTTCCCCAATCGTAGCAACACTCGCAGGGATGGTTAATTGATTGATGTAAGAGCCTTCCAGAGCCCTGAAGCCGATGTGGGTGACACCCTCGGGGATGGTGATGTTCACAAGGTTGTCGCTATAGGCAAAGGCATAGTCTCCAATGGTGGTGACACCGGCAGGAATGACATATTCTGTCGACAACATGTTGGGGTATGCGATCAGCGTGTCCATAGCCATGTTAAAGAGCACTTGGTTTTCGGCACGGTAATGGGAGTTGCTTGACTGGACCGAGAACCGTTGCAGTTTGGCGCATCCCGTCCAGGGATTGTCCTCAATCAAGCTCACGCTCGATGGAATGTTGACACTGGTGAGCGAGGAGCACGACTGGAAACTCAGGAAGCCGATGCGTTCCAGCCCTTCGCGCAATGTGGCTGTCCTGAGGCTGCTGCATCCATTAAAAGCATAACTGCCGATGTAGACGAGTGTGGCTGGCATGCTCACCGACCGCAACGATGTGCACTGATAGAATGCCTGGTTGCCGAGCACCTTGACACCACTTCTCAAGTTCACGATCTCGAGCGATGTGCACTTCTGGAATGCTGCCATGCCTACATTTTCAACCATCGATGGAATGGTCACTGACTTCAAGTTGTTGCACTCTGAAAAACACCAGTCCCCTATTGTGGTCAATGTCTGGGGTAACGCGAGCGAGGATAGTCCGCACCGGTAGAATGCAGCATAGCCGATGCTCGTGAGTCCCCACGGGAAATCAAGGCCCGGTAACTGGCTGCAATCATAGAAAGCATAATCGTCAATCGATGTGACTGTGCCAGGAATTGTGACCCCCGTCAGATTAGTGCAATTGGCAAAAGCCCTCTGGCCCACTTGAGTGATGGTGTAGGTCTGTCCGCGATAGATCACCGTCTCGGGGATATCCACCTGCCCGCTGTAGCTGTTGTAGTTGGTGTCCTTGTAGGTCACGGCGGCAGTGTTGGCCCCAGTGATAATGAAGTAGATGCCATTGTGAACAAAGGTGTCGCCCTCTTCGCCACCGGCAGACCTGATGGTGCTGAACGAGCTCCACGGGACAGTGCTCTGATAGCTGCCAAGGGCACTGGCCGGCACATAGAGCGTCGCTGAGCTGTAGGTGCTTGCGTCAAAATTGTTGGTGTAGGTGCTGCGGGCCGTTGTCCAGTGGCATGAGATGCTGGTCAAGCCGGTGCACCCCGTGAACACGTTATTATATATAGTGGATACCGATTCCGGAATGTCAATGCTGGTCAATGACGTGCAGCCACTGAAAGCCTCGTTCATCAAGTAGATGATGGTATTGGGCAATTTCACACTTGTCAACCCGCTACTGTTCCGGAATGCCTGGAAGCCGATGCTCGAAACCTGGTAGGTGGTACTGTCATGTGTCACTGTCTCGGGAATGACAATGTCGCCCGTGTAGGTGTTGAAACTGCCATTATTGGAAACAATGGCATTGGAACCGCTCAAGGTGTAGTAGATTCCATTCTCGACAAAGTCATAGGCCCACGCTCCCAGTGCGATGGCAGTCAAGAAAAAGGTAACCAAGAGTCTGTTGGGTAGTAATCTCGTCTTTTCCATAAAAGTTAGTTATTTTGTGAGGTGTCTATTGAATTCGCAAATATACGCAAAAAAAACGTAAATAACGACAAAAGATGTCAAATTTTTCGTTTGTAATATTCAAAATGAGAAGATTTTTTTGAAAATTTCTTATAAATCATCAATTAATTCATAAAATTATAGTAATTTTGTAGCCTCAAATTGCGTCTTTTCGTCATTTTTTTGATGAACTGTGATTTGTTGGTGAAAGACTAAAACTTTATATTTAAACTTTATTTTTAAAGCATACTACTAATAACTATATTCTTATGGCTACAAAATTAGATTTACTGGATTATAAGATTTTGAAAATGCTGTCGCTGAATGCCCGCAAACCCTATTTAGAGATCGCACGTGCATGCAATGTATCGGGTGCAGCCATCCATCAGCGCATACAGAAGTTATACAACATGGGAGTCATCAAGGGTTCTATCTCGTTGATCAACCCTGCCTCGGTGGGTTATCAGACTTGTGCCTACATCGGCTTCTTCCTGAACGATCCTTCCAAGTTTGACGAGGTGGTTGCTCGCCTCAAGACCGTCCCCGAGGTGGTAGAGTGCTACTTCACCACAGGCAAGTATGACCTGTTCATCAAGCTCTATGCCCAGAACAACGACCACCTGTTGCAAGTCATCCATGACCGTTTCATGAAGATGGGATTGGGACGCAGCGAGACGCTCATCACCTTCAAGGAAGTATTCAAGCGGCAGATTCCAATTGAAGCCGAGGGCGAAGACGCAATCAAGGAATGAATCAAACAACGGGGGCGCGGCAGTCGCTCCCGTTTTAGTGTAAGATAGTTTCAGGTTAAAATTAGATCAAGGTTAAAAAGATGAATGACAGTTTATTGAACACATTGACAGCCCAGGAGCAGACGTGGCTCGATAGCGCTCGCAGCATGGGACGTGCCGCAGGCGTGGCACTCAAGGGCTACTTCCGTCGTCGCGACCTGGGTATTGAGGACAAGGGAAACGCGTTTGACATTGTCACCGAGGCCGACAAGGCCAGTGAGCGCATCATTATCGATTACCTGCATGAGCATTTCCCCGACGATGCCATCCTGAGCGAGGAGAGTGGCGATGACCATCGCATTGCCCGTTGCCATTGGGTGATAGACCCCCTTGATGGGACGGTAAACTATAGTGCGGGCATCGCTACCTATTGCATCTCCATTGGCCTGAAGGTTGATGGCCAGACGTGCATGGGATATGTCTATGCACCGTCTCTCGATGAGGAGTTTGTCGCTTTTCGAGGCAAGGGAGCCTATGGTCCTGCTGGGCGGTTACGCGTCAAGGCAAACAATGAGTTGGAGCGAGCTGTGGTGTCGACGGGGTTCCCCTATGACAAGGCAACCAATCCCGACAATAACCTCGACAGTGTCGCAAGGGTAATGCCACGCGTCAGGGGATTGCGGCGCCTGGGATCGGCAGCCATGGACCTGTGCTATGTGGCTGCAGGTTGGCTCGATGGCTACTGGGAACTCAACCTCAAGGAGTGGGATGCTTGCGCCGGCGAGCTCATCGCCCTCGAGGCGGGTGCCACCGTGACTCGTTACCGTCATGACCATGGCATCTGCATCCTGGCGGCATGCCCGGGAATTGCCGACCAGCTCCTTGCTCTGGTTGACTGAGCCAAGGGTGTGAGCAAGATAAACGCACTTTGAGCCACGCTCGAAAAACTTGCTGAGCTATTGCTGTTGATGACAGCCTTTGAGCGACTTTACATCATAGCCTGAGGTTTTTGAACTGTGGATTGGTGGATAGTTGCTGTTGAGGATGCGGATACTAAAAATTGTATAATTGATTAAATTCATGGTTCAATGGGCATGTGGGTAATGGTTTTTTTGTAAATTTGCACCCAAATTGCTTTTAAAGCACCCTTCAATAGCTGAACATATGTGCAAATCAATCATATATCACACCCTTGTGATCTTATTGTTGTCGCTTATGCCCTGCGCCGTCATGGCGCAGCAAAATGCCGACATCAATAAGCCCACACGTTCCAGAACGACCGAGAAGACCACAAAAAAGACCGTATCGGATAAAAAGAAAACTGAATCCATCGAGGTCAAGAAGAACAATGAAGCAGGGGCAAAACCTGCCGCCAAGGTCGATGATGCAAAACCTGCCGCTAAACCCGAAGGCGCCAAGCCCACTACCGACACCACTGACAAGTCAGCAGCAGCCCCCAAGCCCAAACCCAAGCCCAGGAAGACTGCCGTTGACCCCAATAAGGTGCAGTTTGATGGTATCGACATCTCTAAGCACCAGGGCAATATTGATTGGGATGAGCTCAAGAAGAACACCAATATACAGTTCATCTATATCAAGGCGACCGAGGGCAGTAATCATGTGGACTCAAAATACAAACTGAACTTTGCCGCAGCGCGCAGGCACGGCTTCAAGGTGGGAAGCTATCACTATTTCACCGACTTGTCGAGTGCGAGGCAGCAGTTCCAGAATTTTATCTCCATCGCCAACCGCGATGAGCAAGACCTCTTGCCGGTCATTGATGTGGAGAAGCGCAGCAGGTGGACACCCCAGCAGCTGCGGGACAGTGTCAAGGTGTTTGCCGACCTCATTGAGGATTACTATGGCGTGAAGCCGCTCATCTATACCTTCGAGACGTTCTTTAATAAGAATTTAGGGCTGGCTTTTGAGAAATATCCCATATTCATTGCCAAGTATCCCAAGGGTCCCGAAGTCCCCAACATCAATGGCGTGAAGTGGGTGTTGTGGCAATTCTCGGAAAGCGGAAAGTTTGATGCTGTCAAGGACAACCTGGTCGACATGAGCCGATTCAACAAGGGTTACTCCATCAATGACATTCTCTACAAGCCTGGAAAGCACAAACCCAGGAATGCGAGTGTCAGAGAGTCTGTTGATCACAAGGACAAGCCGGCGACTGTCAACATGACAGAGCAGAAGCCCAAGGAGAACACCAAATCGAAGGCAAGACAGTCCAAGCAACAGCAAGACGAGGCTAAAAAACAGGCCGAAAAGGAGAAAAAAGCAAAAGAAAGAAACAAAAGATTAGCCGACCAGGAAGCCAAGAAGAAGGCCGAGGCCGACAAGAAGGCTAAGGAGAAGGCCGAGCAGCAAAAGCGTGAGAAGGCTCGTCAGGCAGCAAGGGAAGCCGAGGCTAAAAAAGAAGCTGATGCCAAGGCCAAGAAAGAAGCCGAAGCCAAGGCTAAAGCTAAAGCCGAGGCCGATGCCAAGGCTAAACGCAAAGCCGATGCCCAGAAAGCACGACAGCAGAAGGCCTCACAACAGTCTAAAGCCAAGGGCAACAAGTCGGCGAGCCTGTTGAACAGCACCTCGTCCAAGCTGGTTCAGTCGCAGCGCAACGACAGCATCCGCAATGCTAAATTGAAAGGCCGTAAAACCAATAAGAGTTCGGCCGACAATGATTAAACGGGCAGCACATATCCCTATTGCCAGCAGGCATGTTTGCCTGCTGTGGGGGCTTGTGCTCGTTGTTCTTGCGGCATGTCATGGCCAGTCGCACAAGGCCAATGATCGTCGCAATGTGCCTCCTCGCGATGCAACGGCACTGTATGACGGCATCGACATCTCAAGTCATCAAGGGATGATCGACTGGGCCAAGGTGTGCAGCGACAAGGACATCCGCTTTGTCTATATCAAGGCAACCGAGGGGGCTACCTATCGCTCACCTCACTATGCCTACAATGTCACGCAGGCGCGGCGACATGGAGTGCTCGTGGGCAGTTACCATTACTTGACGTCCTCATCGTCGATTGATGAGCAGTTTGATAATTTCTCCAAGTTTGCCCTCAAATCGGTTCAGGACCTCATCCCCATGCTCGACGTTGAGGTGCGCGGCAACTGGTCTCGCAGCCAGCTCATCGACAGTGTGGACAAGTTCTGTGAACTGGTGGAGGTCCACTATGGGGTGCAACCCATGATTTACAGCACGATGGGTTTTTATAACAAGAACCTAACGCCACATTTCAACAAGCATCACCTGTACATCGGCCGTTATTCATCGGCCGAGCCCGAGATTAACTGGGAGGGGGAGTACACCATCTGGCAATATAGTGAGACAGGAATCATCCCGGGGATTGACGCCTATGTGGACCTGTGCCGTTTCAGCAAGGACCGCTGGATTGACGAGATCATGCTCCCCGAGGATTAATCGATTATTCTTGCAAGAGGCAACTTGCTCTGTGACTTAATGTCGCATGAGCGCCGCCGCCGTTTGAGCGGCTAACCGCGCGTTGTTGAGCACCAGTTGGATGTTGCTCTCCAGACTGTCTCCGCCCGTGAGGTCCTTGACCTTGGCCAGCAGGAATGGAGTGGTCTCCTTGCCGCGTATTCCCAATCGGTTGCTCTCCTCGATGGCCTCGTCGATGGCCTTGTTGATGACGTCGGCGGGCATGGAATATTGCTCTGGGATGGGGTTGGTGACCAGCATGCCGCCCTTGAGACCCATGTCGAGCTTGGCGTTGAACGCAGCTGCCAATTCCTCGGGGGTGTCGATGCGGTAGTCCACCTTGAAGCCGCTGTGACGTGTGTAAAAAGCTGGCAGTTCCTCGGTGCCATAGCCGATGACGGGAACCCCCTTGGTCTCCAGGTACTCGAGGGTGAGTCCCAAGTCCAGGATGGACTTGGCTCCGGCGCAGATAACCATCACGGGTGTCATCGCCAGTTCCTCAAGGTCGGCACTGATGTCCATGGTTGTCTCGGCTCCACGATGCACACCGCCAATTCCTCCCGTGGCAAACACCTTGATCCCTGCCATTGATGCAATGATCATGGTCGTGGTGACGGTTGTTGCTCCGTCCTCGCCACGAGCGATGAGCACGGGCAGGTCACGGCGCGAGGCCTTGGTGACGGCTTGGCCTTTCTTGCCCAGGTATTCAATTTCCTCGGGGGTGCATCCTGCTTTGAGTTTGCCGCCGATGATGGCGATCGTGGCGGGGACAGTACCGCCGTCGCGGATGGTCTGTTCGACCTTCAAGGCTGTTTCCACATTTTGGGGGTAGGGCATACCATGGGAGATGATGGTGGACTCGAGGGCGACGACGGGACGGCCCTGATCGAGTGCCTGCTGAACTTCGGGTGAGATGGATAGGTACTGGTTCATTATCTGATAAGGTAAGTGGTTAAATGTAATCATTGATGTTGGGATTAACGGTCTGCAGCGAGAGCAATGCGGCATGAGCGGCCTTGAGCCCCATCAGTGCAGATGCGGAAAAAGGCAGACCTTGCACCATGGCATGCACGATGCCGGCGACAAACGCGTCTCCTGCTCCTGTGGTGTTGATCACACGAGTGGGGATAGCGTGGTGTTGCTCATGACAAGTGCCATCGCTGCAATACACGCCCTCGGCCCCCAGTGTGATGAAGACGTTGTGGATGCCCATGGCTGTGAGGCAATCGGCGGCCTCTTTGGCACTGTCACAGTGGGTGATGGCCTGCGCCTCGATGAGGTTGAGCTTGAGGGTGTGCAGTTGGTGCGTGTGGCTCTTTTGCAGGGCCTTGATGACGCGTGGTGCCTTGGCTGTGCTCACGGTGTCGATAAACAGCGGCACCTGTGTGCAATGGTCGATGAGGAATTGCAGTGACTCCATCGGGATATTGGTGTCGGCGACCACCGCTGCCGCTGTATTGATGTCCTGAATGCGGGATTCAAGAAAGTCGGGTGTGATGTGGTCGACGATAGCAGTGTCGGCCACAGCGGCTATCATGTCGCCTGTCTGGTCGTTGACGCAAAGGTACAAACCATTGCGCATGCCCTGACAACGCTCGCTGAGCGAGAGGTCAAGGCCGATAGCCTGGCACTCGCGCCAGCACATCTCGCCGAAGGTCTCGCCCCCGAATGTGCTCACAAATTTCACCTCGTGTCCCAGTAGACGCAGGTTGTGGGCGATGTTGCGCGCCACTCCGCCGCAACCCAGGGTCACATGTCCTGGCACGGAATCGGCTGGGACAAACGGTGCCGTCAGTGCCGCCGAGATGTCCATATTCACTCCACCGATGACGGTAATGAATTCTCTCATCTGCTTAATCTGATAGATTGTGCTTGCAAAATTACATCAACTCGCCCGCTCATGCAAATCACGTGGGGTTTATTTCCCCGGCACGATGGCTTGGAACAGGCCGTGGCCCTGTGTCCCGCAACACAAGCCTCAGCGCTTGATGATGGAGTGGGTGGCATGGACGGGGGTGCCGTCGGGCGCAATACCCTCGATGGTGACGGTATAAGTGGTGTTGGGGACATCGCTGCAGTAAAAGTCAAAGGTTGACGAGCCGTGGTCATCGACCTTGACACACGGATTCCAATAGAGCACCGATCGCAGGTCGGTGCCGGGCTCAAGCCCGTTCTTGCCTTGATCATAGCGCGGTGAATAGAACTCGGCGGGTGTCTGTACTCCCAAGGGCTTGAAGAATTTCAAGAATATGCTGGGCTCGCTTCTCGTGCGGCTTTGGAATCCCTCCCTGTGTTGCACATAGAGTGTGCCTCCGCCGTGTGTGGCGCGATCGAAGTAGATGTAGGAGACATCCTTGAATGAGATTAAGCTCTGTGCAATAGATAATTCAGAAAGGTTGGCAGACAATCCTGATGGGAAAAGAATCTGATAATCTGGATTTAAATTGTCTTCATCTGAACCATAGTTGCTATGTACGGGTACACCGTCGACCACGATGTGCACTCGGTTTCTTTCGTCGGTCCCGCCTGTCGTGTACAGGCCGCCATTCACGGCCATCAGCCCCGGCAATGAAAATGAGACCTCCTCAATAGACCGTATGTCCTGTGCTTCTATCTTCTTGTGGCTCAAATTGTAGGGGTTCCTCTCACTGACCTCGACTCTGGGCCTCGCAGCCGTTACCAGCACCTCGTTGAGCATGATGTGCCTCCAGTCACCACTGCGCTCCAACCGCCATTGCATACTTGAAGCATCATGGGTCTCACGGGTGTCTGTTCTCTCATGGGTGACATAAAGGGTCTTGGGAAATTCCTCATTGTCCAATTCCAGGTTGACCTGTTTCTTGCCCTTGGTGTTCTCGGCAATGAGTATACAGTCCACGCTATCTGGTAGCAAGGGCAGGCTGATCATAAATTCTCCCAAAGAATCGCTCATAGCAATGGCACTGTATCTCACGAGAGGGGCAATCAGGCTTATTGTGGCTCCGGCGACGGGCTTCTTGCTCCAGTCACTGAGCACGCGTCCTGTCACCACCTGGGCAACCTCGATGGGGTACTCTGGCTTGGCGAGGTTGCCACGCAACACGCGCTGAATATCATATCGCCTCCAGCCCTGGGTGAGCATGAGCATGTCCAGATGCCTGTTGCGTTGTGAATGACTGGCGCTATCGGTCTGATCGAAGTAATAGTCGGGACAGTTGATGCGCCCCTTGAGTTCACTCTGCAAGAGCAGATTGACAAGGATATTTCCCTCACTGGGCTCGGCGGCTTTGCTGTCGATGACCGAGACTGCATAGTCGCCTCCCTGAAAGCCCCACTGGTGCAAGTCAACGCTCACTGTGACAGGCTCACGGTCATTGTAAGTGTTGCGGTCGGTCGTCACGTGGGGCTGTGAGGGTATCGGGTTGTTGGCAAAGAATAGTCGTTCGCTCATGTACCGCATCTTCTCGTCAAGCAACAGCACCTGAACGACACCTGCCAGTAAATCAGACTCATTTACCGTGATGGAATCGTAACCGGCAGCCAGTAAACGTCCTCGTTGTTGCATGATGATGAGGGCCTCACTGGCACTTGCACCCATGGCCCTTGCCTTGATGTGCCCGTTGCCGTCATGCCTCACCTGCACCACTGTGGCTTGTGGGCGCGGCTCGGGGAGCGCAACGGTGATGTATTCATCAAAATTGTCTTTCCAGCGTGCGGTGTAACGCCCACCAGCGCGTGGCGTGAATTTCACGATCCCCATGCCGTCGTGCTCCGTCTTGAGTGATGCCAGGATTTGCCCGTTCTCGTCCAGCAGTTCACCCTTGTCGCTCATGGTGGTGGGGCTCGTGTTGTGGATTTTGAAGGTCATCACATTCTCGATATCTGGCACGAGGTAGCCCCCTTCGGGGTAAAAATCCACATCGAGGGCCTCCTGTGGGGGCAGGGTGATATACTGGAAGAAGTTGTCAAACTGAATGAGCATCGACGTCATCTGGGCGTTCTTGCCCTTGAGCGTGATGTGTTGCTCCCTGGTGCGGCCGTCGTATTGCAGCTGGTTCCAGAACTTGTCACTGGTCTCGTAGGCAAATGTGTTGTAAGGACACAGGCTGCTGTCGGCAAGGTTCTCATAACGCAGCGTCACGTCAATTTCGTCATCATGGCGCACACACTTGCTCACGATGCGGCGCCGCAATCCAGCCAAGGCATTGACCTCAATGGGCTGGCTGTAAAAATAGTCAATTCCCACGCTCTGCATGAACATGGTGTAGGCCGTGAGTTGGTAGCGTCCCTCGGGCATGTCTGTCTCGAGCGGCAAGTATCCGCTGTACACACCATTGTTGTCGGTGTGAATTTTGACGCGTGTCAATACCGAGTCGGTCGGGGACACGAGTTCGATGTACACAAACTTGCTGGCATCAACCTGCTGGTGAGTTGCCGCGTCAACAACCCATGCACGCAGCCAGATGGTGTCTCCGGCCAGATAGCTGCAGCGGTCGGTCATGACGTGGATCTTCTCTTGCGGAAAATCATAGCGTTGTTGCTCAATGCGTTCAGATAAGGCCTCGTAGTGTTGGGCTGTCATGGAAATTACAGTGAGCAGGCATATAGATAAAATAGCGAATATTCTACTCATGTGATTGAAGGTTAACATTATAATTTAGACACGATGAAATGAGAAAGTTTAAAGAAGAAATATTTTTAGGTGAAATGGGATGACTTTAGTCAAAGTTTTATATCTTTGCAAGTTGGTAAGACTTAAACACTAAAAAGAAACGATTATGATGACCGATAACGATAAGGTGCAGGACAATGATGTGAAACCATTGTATATCGTAACTGGTTCGACCGACAGCATGGGCAGCGTGATCACGCGCAAGCTCGCCGAGCAAGGCAAGGCTGTGCTGCTGGCCAGCCGTGATATCGCTAAGGCCGAGAACTATGCGACACAGTTGCGCAAAGTGACCCGCAACAAGGACATCTCTTGTCTGCAACTCGATTTGAACTCCTTTGCCCTTGTCAACGACTTTGTGAGCCGCCTGCGGGCTCTCAATCGCCCTGTGGCGGCGCTCATCAACAATGCCGGTCTGCTGCCTCGTCGCAGCGAGATCTCGGAAGACGGGTTTGAGCACTCGGTTCAAGTCAATTACTTGAGCACTGTGCTGCTCTCGCTGCAGGTGTATCCCATGATCGAGGAGGGTGGTCACATCATCCTGTCCACATCGGTGTCGCGCCGACTGGTGACGTTACCCTATGAGTTCCCTGCGGTTTCCCACTTCACGCCCTGGGGTGCATATGCACAGAGCAAGCTGGCGCTCACGTTGTTCTCGATATACATGTCCAGCACAATGAAGACGCGCCGTGTGTCGGTAAACTGTGTTAATCCTGGGCTTTTAAAGAGTGGAGCTCTGGCCATGTCACGCTGGATGGATCGAGTGCCTGACTACCTGAGCCGCAACATCCCGAGCCCCGAGGCTGGTGTGGTGCCCACCATGCGTGCCCTGGAGAGCAATGACACGGGCTATATATTCTCGGGAGCCGACAAGAAAGTCAAGACGTCCACCATGCTCAAGAACCGCGAGATGTTCATCCGCGTGTGCAACGACACCATGCGCATCTTGAAGGAACATCTGGGAAATTAAGACTTTAGTTTTTCTTGAATTGGGTTATTTGAACTGAATGAAGATACTGGGCGAGAACGATCGGCTGCCGCAAGGCAGTGCCATCGCCACAATCGGCATGTTTGACGGGGTCCATCTGGGGCACGTCACGCTCGTTGATTTTCTAAAAACCCAGGCTCACGCCATGGGACTCCAGTCGCTGGTCATCACCTTTAGTCGGCACCCGCGCCAGGTCCTTCACCCTGGTGAGCGGTTCAGGCTCATCATGTCGATGGAAGACCGCTTGAACCGCTTGGGGCAGCTTGACCCCGACTTGCTGATGCCCTTGGATTTTAACATCCAATTATCACAACTCGACTCGTCACAATTCATCAAGTTGTTGCGTGACCGCTATGGTGTGGCCGTGCTTGTGGCTGGGTATAATCACCGTTTTGGCCATAACAAGGGGGAGACCTTTGAGGACTATTGCCGTCATGGTGAGCAACTGGGTGTCAAGGTGATCAAGGCACCCGAGTATCTGGGGCAGTATGCCCCCGTCAGCTCCACCATCATCCGCGGTCTGATTGCCGCTGGCAAGGTCGTTGACGCCATGCACTGCATGGGACGGCCTCATGTGATTGCCGGCAAGGTCGTGCACGGGTTCCACAACGGGCGGGGCCTGGGGTTCCCCACGGCCAATGTGGGAGAACTTGATCCTGAGTTGTTGTTGCCACACAACGGTGCCTATGCGGTGCTGGCTCATGTGCGGGGACAACGCTGGCAGGGCATGGCCAACATCGGCAAGCGTCCCACCCTCAACAATGGTGACAGCTTGAGCATCGAGGTCAACCTGTTTGACTTTGAGGATGACATCTATGGCGAGGCCATCTCGCTGGAGTTTATCGGATTCTTGCGCTTGGAGTTTAAGATGTGTGGCCTTGAGGAACTCAAGCGTCAGCTCACTCTGGACCGTGACAATGCCCGCAAGATATTGAAAGAATACTTAACCAACAAATCAATCATATAGGGAAGATGGAAATCAATAATTTGTGTGAACACAACTCGCTTGTGGGACAGTTCATGAGCGAAATCCGTGACAAGGATCTGCAGCAGGAACGCCTGCGTTTCCGCACCAACATCCAGCGCCTGGGACAAATCATGGCCTATGAGATCTCCAAGACGCTTCAATACACAACCATGGGTGTTGAGACACCCCTGGGCGTGAAGCAGTGCAACGTGCTGGGCGACCGTATGGTGCTCGCAACTATCCTGCGTGCTGGACTGCCATTCCACGAGGGTTTCTTGAGCTACTTTGATGGTGCGGACAATGCCTTTGTGTCGGCCTACAGGAAATACTTCCCCGACACCGATGATTTTGTCGTTCACATCGAGTACATCGCCAGCCCCCGTCTCGACGGCAAGACGCTGGTGATCGTGGACCCGATGCTGGCCACCGGCTCATCGATGGAGCTGGCCTATCAGGCACTGGTCACCAAGGGCCATCCTGCCCACATCCATGTGGCCAGCGTGGTCGCAACGCCCCAGGCTATCGAGGTGGTGCGCAAGCACCTGCCCGAGGCCAAAACGACATTGTGGACCTGTGACATCGACGAGGAACTTAACGAGCACAGCTACATCGTGCCCGGCCTGGGCGACTGCGGCGACCTGCTCTACGGCGAGAAGGAATAAAGATCAAGACTATAGTGCTAATAGTGGCTATAGGTAAAAAGCAAGAAAAAAATGGTAAAGAAATATGATTATCTCATTATCGGCTCGGGTGTGGCCGGTATGAGCTTTGCCCTTAAGGTGGCAAAGACTGGGAGCGTGGCACTGGTGTGCAAGTCCAAGATGGAAGAAGCCAACACCGACCTGGCACAGGGCGGTGTCGCTACTGTCACCAATCTTGAGGTGGACAACTTTGACAAGCACATCCACGACACGATGGTGGCCGGTGACTGGTTAAGTGACCCCGAGGCTGTGAAAAAGGTCGTCACCGAGGCACCGAGCCAAATTCAGGAACTGCTGGGGTGGGGCGTAGACTTTGACAAGAACGAGAAGGGCGAGTTTGACCTGCACCGCGAGGGCGGCCACAGCGAGTTCCGCATCCTGCACCATGCCGACAACACGGGACACGAGATCCAGGTCTCGCTCATCGAGACGGTGAAGAACAATCCCAATATCGACATCTATGAGGACCACTTTGCCGTGGAAATCCTCACCCAGCACCACTTGGGCAAAATCGTGACACGCCGTACCTCGGGCATCGAGTGCTACGGTGCCTATGTTTTGAATCAGGAGACAGGCGAGGTGGACACCTTCCTGTCGCGCGTGACACTCATGGCCACGGGTGGCATCGGCTCGGTTTACCGTACCACGACCAACCCGCTGGTGGCAACCGGCGATGGCATAGCCATGGTCTATCGTGCCAAGGGCACCGTGCAGGACATGGAGTTTGTGCAGTTCCACCCCACGGCACTCTATCATCCTGGCGACCGTCCCGCCTTCCTCATCACCGAGGCCATGCGCGGCTATGGTGGCGTGTTGCGCAACCTGGGCGGCGAGGAATTTATGCAGAAGTATGATCCCCGCCTGTCGCTGGCTCCGCGCGACGTGGTGGCCCGCGCCATCGACAGCGAGATGAAGCAGCGCGGTGAGGATCACGTCTATCTCGATGTGACTCACAAGGATGCCGAGGAGACCAAGCACCACTTCCCCAACATCTACAAGCATTGCCTGGACCTGGGCATCGACATCACTAAGCAGTACATCCCCGTGGTGCCTGCGGCCCACTACCTGTGCGGCGGCATCAAGGTTGACTTGAACGCCTGCTCGAGCATCAAGCGGCTGTATGCCGTGGGAGAGTGCTCCTGCACGGGTCTGCACGGTGGCAACCGCTTGGCCAGCAACTCGCTGATCGAGGCCGTTGTGTATGCCGACGCTGCCGCCCGTCATGCCATCGAGCACCGCAACGAGTACTCGTGGCGCGAGGATATCCCCGACTGGGATGATGCAGGTACCATCCATCCCGAGGAAATGGTGCTCATCAGTCAGAGTGAAAAAGAGGTGGGCGAAATCATGGCAAACTATGTGGGCATCGTGCGCAGCAACCTGCGCCTGGATCGTGCATGGAACCGCCTGGATATCCTGTATGAAGAGACCGAGAGGCTGTTCAAGACCAGCAAGGTGTCGCGCCGCATCTGCGAGTTGCGCAACATCATCAATGTGGCTTACCTGATCACCCGTCAGGCCAAGGACCGCAAGGAATCACGCGGCCTGCATTACACGATCGATTATCCTCCTCAACCCAAGAGCGAGGAGGACCTGAAGCTGTAATCACCACGCTACAGGTGTATGAAAAACGGCTGAACACTCTAGATTTTCTGATTATCAGATTTCTCAGAGTGTTCAGTTGTTATTTGGCCATTGTTATTGGGTTACGGGATTTCCTCGTACTCGGCATCGGTGATCTGTTCCTCGATGATGGTGCGGGTTTCTCCGCCTGGCGAGGTTTCCTCAACAATCGTACCGCTCACTTCCTCAAAGTCGGCATACTCGCCCTCGCTGCTCCCAAAGATTTTGCGCTCGCCAGTCGCTGTGTATTCCTCCTCATCGTCGTCTTGTGGTTGCTGGCGCTGGCTTTCCTGACGTCCGCCGAATGTCTCGTTGACACGTCGACGGATGTTCTGCATGTATAACCATCCCCTTAACAGCGGAATGCCCACCATCAGGAGCAGGATGAATAATATGAATAGTAAGAAACTCATGTGTCTTTATTGTTCTTTTTTAATGATGGACAGCAGCACGTAGAGGATGATGACGAGTGTGAGTCCTGACAACCCCATCACCGCAACTGCTGCCACGGTAGCAATCATCTGCAAATACTGTGCCCAGTTGTCCTTGAACGACCACAGGTTGTGCATTTTCAACGAGAACATGCGCAAATTGCACACCATGAGCAGTGCCAGTGCCACGATCATTATAATGACCACCTTCAGGGGTGTGTGGTGGGTGGCATACCCTGCCGTAAAACCGATCCAGAAGATGGCATTGGCTGGGATGGGCAGGCCTGTGAAGGTGGTGGCCTGGTTGGTGTCGATGTTGAAACGCGCCAGGCGCAAGGCTCCAAATACCGGCAGTAGCAAGGCTACCAGTGCCCAGTGCCCTTCACCATAGCCCACCATCATGTTATAGAGCACCATGGCCGGGGCGAGACCAAAACTGATCAGGTCGGCCAGCGAATCCAACTCCTTGCCGATGCCGCTCACGGCATGCAGCAGACGTGCCACCAGCCCGTCAAAGAAGTCGGCCACAGCTGCCAGTCCGATGAAAATAAAAGCCCACTCATATCCCTTGAATGCAGTGCCGCACATCGTGTCATTGCAATGGAACGCCGCAATGCAGGCCAGGCAGCCGCACAGCAGGTTCAACGAGGTGATGGCGTTGGGGATGTTGTTGCGGATGGTTCTTATCATGACTTGTCTTCTTTTTTCTTGTTATTGAGACGTGCAACCAAGGTCTCACCGCCCCATGTGCGGTCGCCAAGCTTGACCATAATCTTGGTGTCGAGGGGCAGGAAAATGTCCACCCTGGATCCAAACTTGATAAACCCGATAAAGTCGCTGATGTCGACGTGCTCGCCTTGCTCGACATAGGTGACGATGCGGCGTGCCACAGCTCCTGCAATCTGGCGCACCAGAATTTCCTCGCCCGTGGCACTGCGGATGACAATGGAGGAGCGCTCGTTGTCGCTACTCGACTTGGGCAGGTTGGCCGCAAGGAAGCGGCCCGAGTGATGCTTGTAGTAGATCACTTCGCCCTTGACAGGGACCCAGTTGGCATGCACGTTAAAAACGGTCATGAACACCGACAACTGGATGCAATTGCGGTGCAGGAACTCGTCCTCATAGACTTCCTCGAGCGCGACAACAGTGCCGTCGACACTCGACACCACGGCTGTGCCATTGGCATTGTCGCCCTTGAAGTGACGGCGCGGTAGCCTGAAGAAATTGAGCACCAGCAGGAACAGAACGCCCATGAGCCCAATCAGCACCCATGCCACAGGCTTGTAGTCAAAGAACCTGTAGGCCAGTGCGCCACTTGCCATTATGATCAAGAACAGCATCAGCAGGATGTTCTCGCCCTCGTGATGGATTTTGACTTTCATCTCTTGTGGTTACAAATCGTTTAACTTGCAAAGATAATAATAAGTTTTCAGTTTTCAGTTTTTAACTTTCAGTTTTTTATGGTCATTGCTCAAATCAACTCAAAAGATACCCCAAAAGCTGCAATCTTGCAGAAAATCGGGATGAGGAAAATGTGGTTGTAATTTTGCGGTGTCATCAGCAACGAGGCCTGATGAGAGTATAGCAACGGCAGTTACACCTGAATGATTAAGTATTTATTGATTTTAAAAAAGTGTGAAGAGATGAAGACCAAAGTTTTTAATGTGATTATCCTTGACAAGAGCGGCTCGATGTCGAGTATCGCGCGTCAAGCTGTCGATGGCGTGAACGAGACCATCGGCTCGATCAAGAGTGCCCAGGAAAAGAACCCCGACCAGGAACACATGGTGACGCTTGTCGCCTTTTGCGGCTGTGAGTTGAAGTCCATCTATCACAATGTGCCGGTGACTCAAGTCAGGCCTCTTACCGAGAAGGACTACAACCCCTGTTGCATGACCCCGCTGCTTGATGCCGTGGGCAGCACCATCACCCGTGTGCATGCCCTCAAGAGCAGTGAGGAGAACTCGCTGGCCATCGTGACCGTCATCACCGACGGTTATGAGAATGCATCCCATGAGTTCAGTCTGCAGGCCCTCCGCTCCCTCATCGAGGCCTACAAGGAGCAGGGTTGGCAGTTCACCTACATCGGTGCCGACCATGATGTGGAGCAGGTCGCTTTCTCGCTGAGCATCCAGCACACCATGAAGTTTGACAAGACTGCCGAGGGCACCCGGGCCATGTTTGCCAAGCAGAATGCTTCGCGTAGCAAGTGGAACGACAAGATGGCCGCCATCATGAAAGACCCCTGCATGTCGGTCGAGGAGCGTGCAAGGCGCGTGAAGGAGGCCAACTCCGAAGGCTACTTTGATTGAGGGTGTCGCTTGGCAAGTGGGACTGCCGCAACTGTCGCTCAGTGGCAGTCCCTGCCTTTTGGCATGGTTTTTGTAATGAGTAAGTATTAATCAGCGAGCAAGTGAACCACTTGCTAAATTTTAGTTACACAGCATTTACAGTTATGGAAACGACCAATCCTCAAAACCTCAAGTATGGTATCATCTATCTGTACAGCGACCGTAGCCTGTCGCCTGGGATGCATGACCCTGAAACTGTTGTTGAGAAATTTGTCTATCCCATGCAGGTCAAGTGGATCGATGAGCCTGGACGGGAGAACCTGCTCTTGATAGCGAGGCGGTTTAATGTGGGCAACATCGGCCGCTATGCCACAGTGAGCCTGACGTTGAACCGCATGAACCGCTCGGGAGGATGGTTTGAGGCGATACACCGGTTTGCCGATGCGCTGATGGGGGTTGCCGATGACACCGACGGCGACATTGTGATCAATGAGGACGATTTCGGGGTTGACTATATTGACCAATCGTCGGTCTTTGGGATTGCGCGTGAGGCCGCACCACAGGACAACACCAGGGTGGAGAACACGCGCACGCGAGGCCGGTGGGCGAGGCTCAGAAAACACATGCAGGAGCTGGCCATCGAGGAGTGTGTTGCTGACCGTAAAAGCATGGATAGCGCACCTGATGCTGTTGTTGAGGCTGACCCGATACAAGAAGAGGAGGGCTGCGAAGTCGAGAACCTTGAGCGCGAACGAGAGGCGGCATTGATGCACATCAAGAACGAGATCGTCAACTACATTGCTCGGTATCACAACGACCCCAAGGAACTCATGGAGGAATTGTTGAGCGGCAAGGTGGTTGTGGGACGGCCAGGGCGCTTGCTGGTCAATGGCGACATGAGGGTTGTCCTGCCCGAGTATGACGAGATGGAAATCAAGATGCCGGCCATGTGCCGCACCCTCTACATCCTGTTCCTGAAGCTGCGCCAGCAAGGCATGGGCATCGTCTTGAGGAATATCGATGACTATCGTGACGAGATCAAGGATATCTATGGACTGGTCAAGCCGGGGGCTAACGAGAGCCGAGTAGAGTTGTCGATCAGTAACCTGTGCGACCCGTTGAGCGACTCGCTCAACCAGATGATCTCACGCGTGAACCGTTGCATCCGCAACGTGATTGCCGACAAGAGTCAGGCGAGCCAATACACCATCGGCGGGAGCCGGGGCGAGGCCTATTCCATTTCGCTTGATCCTGAATTGATCGTGCTGCCACGAGCCATCATGGCATGACGTGCGGGTGCGGCATCAGTGCGAGAAGTGACGGGCAAAGTGGGCCATCTTGATGGCCGCCTCGGCGGCCTCGGTGCCCTTGTTGCACAAGGCACCCCCGGCGCGGTCCAGGGCCTGTTGCATGTCGTCGCACGTGAGGACGCAGAAGATGACGGGCACGTTCTGCGTGGCATTGAGGTGGGCGCAGCCCTGTGTGACATTGTCGCAGACGTAGTCGAAGTGAGGCGTGCCGCCACGGATGACACATCCGATCATGATGACAGCGTCATAACGTCCGCTACGCACCATTTGCGCGGCGCCGAACGTCAGCTCGACGGTGCCTGGCACGCGGGCCACCGTGATGTCTTCATATCCTTCTTGGTCAAACAGGTCGAGTGCGCCCTGCAGCAGGGCACCGGTAATCTGTTCGTTCCACTCGGCGCACACGATGCCCACCGTGAGGCCGTCGACATGGGGGAGAGTGTGAAGGGCATCGCTGCCCTGGCTCTTATTGAGTTGGGATGACATTGTTTTTTAGATGATAGTTAAGAGATGAGGCCACGATGATGTCGTGGCATGGGTTAACGCTACTGATGACGTGGTGGTTTTCGTCATCAAGGGAACCGTTCCCTTTTCCCGTTAGAGTTTGTTGGGGAAGCGGGCGTTGGTCGTGATGAAGTCGACACCGGCAGCCTTCATACGGTCAAAGTCCTCGACGCGGTCCACAGTCCAAGCATTGACTTTGAGCCCGGCCTGATGCATGCGGTCCACGGCCTGCTTGGTGATAATGGTGTGCACGGCATCAAGGTCCATCTTGCGCTCGATGCACCAGTCCACCCACTCGTCGATGGTGCCGTCGCTGTCACCAGCGAGCACCTGGACGGCGATGTCGGGATAATGGCGGTGGATAAAGTCAACCACACCAGGCATGAATGAGATGATCACCACTTTGTCACTCAACCCTTTCTGGTCAATGAGGTTGATCAGGGCAGGAATGCCGTCAAAGACCGGCTCATTCTCGGCTTTGGTGTTGCTGTGGATGTTGGTGCACACCTTGACCTCGACAACGGGAACGACGTTGTGCTCGATGCAGATGTCAAGGAACTCGCCCAGCGTGCAGGGAGAGCCAGCATAGGTGATGCCGTGCCGCTTGCTGGTGAGTCGCGTGTTGAGTACCTCGTAGGTGGGCATGTCGGCAATCTTGGTCTCGGGACCTCCCAGGCGCTTGTAGGTGTCATCGTGACTGACGACAAAGGTGCCGTCGGCGTCGACGCGGATGTCACACTCCAGGCCCCATGCACCGGCATTGGCCCCATTGATAAACGCGGCACGGGTATTTTCCACACCCCATTGCGAGCCGCGGTGTCCGACGATGAGCTGGGCTTGCATGCCTAATGTGCCCACAACGATGAGGGCGACGGTGAAAATGCTCTTGAGCAGTGTCATGATGTTCACGTTTTTATTTTTGTTATTCAGTAGGTCTTGGATTTCGTGCTCCTCGGCAGTCGCACCCAGCCGCTGCGCAAGCGGCAGTAGCGACCGCAGCAGCTGCTCGGCGGCGGCACGACGGTTGATGAGCCTCATCAGGGCCTTGGCCAGCCCGATGGAGAGGCGCAGTTCCCGTTCACCCATGCGGTTGCCCAGCTTCTTCTGGTACCTGAGGGCCTTGGTGTAATACTTGACGGCATTGCGGCCATTGCCCATCTCAAGCATGATGTCGCCTTCCTTGCCCAACGTGTCCACAAGGTTGGACATGGCATCGCGGGTGGCATTGGCATCACCGCTGTTGAGCTCGCTCATGTACAGCTCGCTGGCACTCTGGTAGTGTGCCAGTACGTTCATCTGCTTGGTCTTGGACTTGATGACCTCGGTAGATGCTTCCACCGCCATGAGCAGTAATGCCGAGAAGCGTGCCTCGTTGCGCTTGGAGAGGCGTTCCAGCAGCTGTTGTGCCTTGGTCAGCTCCTTGGCGGCACGGCTGTTGTCTCCCATGTCGTGATGCGCCAGTGCCAGGTTGAATAGCAGCGAGGCGACAATGGCATTGAAGTCCTCGGTTTTCTTGCCGATGTGGTTGGAGAGAACGAGCAAGGTGTTCTCGGCGGCGCCAAGCGAGAGTGACGGGTTGCCGCTGTCGATGAGTATCACCATGCGCGCGAGCCACAGCCATGCGCTGTAGAGCTCGGGCAGCTGCTGCATGCGTTCGTCATCATAGATGAAATCCTCGATGACCTGCTCGGCTTCCAGATCCCTGTTGTTGGCGATGAGGTGCTCGATGAAACACAACTTCATCTCGGTGACAATGCCCTCATCGAGCCCCTTGGTCAACGGCATGTTGCCATTGGTGGCCATTTGTGCCCGTGCAATGGTCATGTCATTCTTGAGGTGCGGCATCGCTACCGTGATGGTCAGTGAATTCATCTTTTACAGTTGATAGTTAACGGTTAATATTTTGTGCCCATGGCGATGCTTCCCAGGTAGCCACCATGGTGTCGCTTGGCATAATCCTCGCGAGTGAAGCCAGTGGCTCGCATGGTGTTGACCACCAGCACGTCGCCAATGACTGTCATGACTGTTGTGGAGGTGGTGGGTGTGAGGCCCAATGGGCACACCTCATGTGTGTTGCCTGTCCACAGGCAGATGTCGGACAATTGTGCCAGTTCACTATCCTTGTTGCCGGTGATCACCACAATCTTGAGTTGCGGGTACAGGTTGTGGGCGAGCTTGACCAGGGCACAGATCTCATTGGTTCGGCCCGAGTTGGAGAGCAGCAGCAACACGTCATGGGGTTGAATGACACCCAGGTCGCCATGTTGAGCCTCACTGGGGTGCAGGAAGATGGCAGGAATGCCTGTCGATGAGAAGGTTGTGGCAATGTTGTCGGCAATTTGCCCGCACTTGCCCATGCCCGAAGTGACGAGCTTGCCGCCCTCGTGCTTTACTTGTTCGACAATCAGGTTCACCGCCGCCTCATAGTCGTCGGTGATGGGTATGTTCAGGACGGCCTTGCTTTCGGCCTCCAGGATTTCTTTCATTGACTGTTTAATATCCATAAATAGGTATAAGATGGTTTGAACATGCAAAGGTAGTCAAAAGTTTTTAGTTCCATGTTTCTTGTAGCGGCTTTTTTGGAAATGATGATAGCATGTGATCATTAAAAGCTTATTATTATTGGTGAAGTCATATTTTATGACTACCTTTGCACACTTTATAAAAGAATCTGAGTCGAAAAGCTTTATTTTATTAACCATTTTTTATTATTTCAGTCTATGAAGAAAATTACTTTGATTTTGGCTGCTATGGCGATTGCCGTGACGGCCTTTGCGCAGGGTCCCATCACCGAGCAGCCTGCAGGAACGCTCAAGAGCTACGAGCGTGTGGGAAATAGCGTGGTGTGCGACTATGAGGATGGCTTTTATGTTGCCTATCAAGAGGGCAAGGTGAGCATCGTGTTTGCCGAGGATGGCAAGGTTTACATGAAGGACCCGCTGTTTGCCATGGCCTATGGCACCTGGGCCGAAGGAACCCTGAGCGAGGATGGCACGACCATCAGCATTCCCATGGGTCAAGTGATTTATCACAGCGAGTATTATGATGCCGACGTCATCCTGTCGTGGGGTAGCACTTCTGAGGGCATCATCAATTGGGACACCTATGAGGTAGAGGTGAATTACACACCCGATGAGACCGTTACCGAGGCCATCTTCCGCATCGATGGCGACAAGGTCTATTTGGAGAATTCCCAGGGTGCCGAGGTGCTCACCGCCGAGGACCTCTCCGAGTTTGCTGCAACGGGCCTGAGCGCTATCTGGGCCGACAACCGGCATTGGGTAGAGACCATCGAGTGGGGCACGGTGCTCACCGAGATACCTGCTGCCCAGCCCGCCGTTCCCGCCAACCCCGAGATTATCGAGTGGCGCGACATGGGCAACGAGAATGGCTACAACCGTCTTGAGTTCAAGATCAATCTCGTTGACGTTGACGGCAATCCGCTGGATGTTGAGCAGGGCCAGTTGACCTACAGCATCTTCACCGACAATGATGAGCTGTTCACCTTTGACAGCTACAACTATGGCTATGACTTCAACTACCAGGATGTCACCGAGGTGCCCTACAACCAGTACAGCTACAACTTCTCGCCCAACAGCATCTACTTCTATCGCACCAATGCCGAGGGCTATGATCGCTTCTTTGACTGGCGCATCGGCATGCAGGTCTACTACACCGTCAATGGTGTGAGAAACGCCAGTGACATCGTTTACCTGGAGGTCTTCCCCAAGCCGGGCGAAAAGACCGATGCCCCCTCAAGCAAAAAGGAGAACTACGTCTATAATGACGGCAACCTGTATTATAATGCTTACCACGTGACCCTGAACGAGACCGAGCCCAGCACGATCTATTACCGCATCGGTATCATGGTCGATGGCCAGATCTCCTATGGCGACTGGATGGAGTACCAGGATGTGATCAGCATCTACGAGGAGGGAACCTACATGATCGAGGCCTATGCCATTGCCCAGGGCAAGACCGAGAGCGACCACATCTTTGACGGCTTCACCGTGTCCAGGATGGTTGACGTTGAGGAAATCGCTGCAGGCAAGACCGTGGCCAACGTCCGCTACTACAACGTGGCCGGACAGGAAATGGCTCAGCCCAGTGCCCTGACTATCCAGGTGACCACCTACACCGACGGCACCACTGCTGCTGTCAAGGTGGTGAAGTGATATCTCCAGTCAGAGAGATATAGCGACTAAAAATCAGGCGGCTCAGCAATGGGCCGCCTGTGTTGTGGAAAGCACGGGTGTGAGAGGCTGGTGATTACTCATGGCCCTCATAGGCCACGATGGCGTTGCGCCACACCGTGGGTAGTGGGGCTGGCAGGTTGGTCTCAGGGTCGAGGTTGACCATGACGGTGGCACAGGTAGCTTTCACCTGGCGAGTGTCGCGGTTGACCAGGTGCTGCAGCAGGGTGAGGCTCTTGTTGCCCAGGTGGGCACACTGGGTGAGCACTTCGACTGGCTCCTGGAAAAACGTGGGCACCAGGAAGGAGCAGTTCACGTTGGCGATGACGATCGAGGGACGGCACCAGTTGATGTCGGCATCGACTTCGAGGCCGGCAAAGTATTCGGTCTTGGCTAGGTCAAAGAATTGGAAATAGACCGAGTTGTTGACGTGTCCCAGCGCGTCAATGTCGTTGAATCGCAGCTGCACATGGGTTGTGCGCTTGAACGGATACTGGGCTTCGATAGCGTGGTTCATAATAGTGATGGATGGTGTTGATGGTAGTCTTGTGTTACTTGAAGATGATCTCACGGATGATTTCGCGGCCCAGGGCCTGATTAATGCGGTCGATGATGCCCTCGCGGTTAAGCATGAGTTCGCTCTTGAGGGCAGCCGATGACAGGTAGACGGTCATCACGCCATCCTTGACAAATCGCCTGATGGTGTAACGGTTGATGCCGTCGCCCACAATCTGCGGCCATAATGCGCTGGCGCGGTGCTCATCGAGGGCGACATCCAGGTTTTCCCTCTTGAGCACATCATTGATGATTTGCCCGATGTTGCGAGCCTCGGTGCGCTTCATGCGGTTTCACCTCCTCTCGTGAGTGTGACCTGTCCCTCCTCGACATGCATTAGGCAGTGGCCGCCCGCATGGCGCGCGACGATTTCGTCAAGATGGGTACGGTTGGTGTCGGTGATGAAAATCTGGCCGAAGCGATCACTGGAGACCACGTCGATGATGCGCTCGACACGGGTGGCGTCCAGTTTGTCAAAGATGTCATCGAGCAGCAGGATGGGAACCGCAGGATTGTTGGCCTTGAGAAAGTCAAACTGGGCCAGGCGCAAGGCGATCGTGTAGGTCTTGCATTGTCCCTGACTGCCCGTGCGGCGCATCGGGTAGCCGCCCAGCATGAGTTCCAGGTCATCGCGGTGAGTGCCTCGAGTGGTGTATCCCACAATGAGGTCACGCTCGCGGGTGGCGTTCAGATGGTCGAGCATGGCTCCCTCATTGAGGTGACTCTTGTAGTGCAGGCTCACGGTCTCACCCTCGCCGGCCACGGCACCATAGTAGTGCATGAAGATGGGCTGGAACTGTTCTACCCATTGGCAGCGACGCTGGTGTATGGTCTGAGCGTGCATGGCCATAGCCTGCTCGACAGTCTCATAGAGCAATGGGTCGCGCATCTCCTGCTTGATCATGGCGTTGCGTTGCTCGACGGCTTTGCCATAGCGGATGAGCGCCTCGAGATATTGGCTGTCGTTCTGTGAGATGATCAGATCCATGAACCGACGTCGCTCGTCACCATTGCCTCGCACCAGGTCCCAGTCCATGGGCGAGACCATGACCACGGGCAGCAAGCCGATGTGCTGGCTCAGCCGCTGGTACTCCTTGCCGTCGCGGCGCACCACCTTGCGCTTGCCGCGTTGCAGGGCGACGCTCACCTCCACCGGGGTCTCGTTGCGGGTGTAACTGCCTTGCAGCATCATGTAGGGCTCGCCATGCCTGATGACGGCGCTGTTGTCACCTGTCGAGGCATAACTGCGGCACATGCTCAGGTAATAGATGGCATCGAGCACGTTGGTCTTGCCCTGGCCGTTGTTGCCGATGAGGCAATTGAGCTTGGGCGAGAACTCGAGGCGTGCCTCAGCGATGTTCTTGTAGTTGATGATGGTGGCAGTGTTCAGAGTCATGATGCAAAGGTAGTTTATTTTGCTCGATTTATTGTGAGGCAATGGGAAATATTTGTTACTTTTGTTGTCATGATGGAACTTGTGAAATTAGCTTTTGAACGTGAAATCAAGGGCGTTGAGGCTTTCTCAACGCAGCGTGGCGAGGTGAAGGCCGGAAAGCCCTACTCGCAGGTGAATCTGTGCGACTATGTGGGCGATGATGCCCTGCATGTGCTGGATAACCGGCTGGCACTGGCCATGCAACTGGGTGTGGATCTTGATGACATTGTCATGCCACGGCAGACCCATTCGTGCCGTGTGGCGGTAATTGATGAACGCTACCGCGCGATGGGTATCGACGAGCAGGAGGCAGCCCTCGAGAGGGTTGATGCCTTGGTGACTGGGTTGTGTGGCGTGGTCATCGGTGTGAACACGGCCGATTGTGTGCCCATCGTGATGGTGGATGCGGCGGCGGGTGTCATTGCCGCGGGGCATGCCGGTTGGCGGGGCACGGTGGGGATGATCGCTCGGGCTACGGTAGAGGAAATGTGCCGCCAGGGTGCTCAACCCTCTCGCATCCAGGCTGCGATGGGTCCCTGCATCTGTCAGGGATGCTTTGAGGTGGGCGACGAGGTGGTGGACGCATTTGCTGCAGCGGGCTTTGACCTTGCGTCCATTGTGACCCGCAATGCGCTCACGGGCAAGGCCCACATCGACCTGCGTGCCGCCAATTGCAGTGTGCTGGAGGCGGCAGGCGTGCCCCACGGCAACATCATGCTGTCGCAGCACTGCTCCCGTTGCGAGCACGAGCGCTTCTTCTCGGCCCGCCGCCTGGGAGTGAACAGCGGCCGCACCTTCACAGGCATTTATCGCATGAAATGACAATAAAACAACGATGCCCGTCCATGTTGAGAAGAACGGGCATCGTCGTTGATGCGGTAGGGAAAAGTGGTTTACAGGGTGGCGTCGCTCTCCTGGAAGGTGGTGGCGCGGCGCACGTCGCCAGTCTGGTACCCGAGCTTGAACCACTTCATGCGCTGTGCGCTGGTGCCGTGGGTGAAGCTTTCGGGCTGAGCATAGCCCTGTGAACGCTTCTGCAAGTAGTCGTCACCAATCTTCTGCGCACAGTCGATGGCCTCCTGCAGGTCCTTGTCGCTGATGGAGCCAAACAGGCGGCTCTCGTAGTGTGCCCACACGCCGGCATAGAAGTCGGCCATGAGCTCCAGGCGCACGCTGTACTTGTTGGCTGTGGTCTGGTTGGTTGCCTGCATCTTGCGGTGTGCCTGGTCCAGGGTACCCATCAGGTACTCGATGTGGTGTCCCACTTCGTGGGCGATGACATAGGCCTTGGCAAGGCTGGAATTATCGCCTTTCACGCCCAACTGCCTGTCCATGGTCTGGAAGAAGGACAGGTCGAGGTACACGTTCTGGTCGCCTGAGCAATAGAAGGGTCCCACGGCAGCGTTGCCTTGACCGCAGGCGGTGCTCGTCGAGCCGGTGTAGAGCACCAGCGTGGGTGCGGGATACTCACCGATGCCATACTCCTTGAAAATCTGTGACCAGATGTCCTCGGTGCTGGCAATCACCTGCTTGGAGAATGTGGCCAGCTCCTGTTCCTCTTGTGTGAACTCGGTCTGTCCGCCCTCGGCTTGTATGCCCATGCCGCCGGCTTGTTGCAATACATCACCGATGTCACCACCCATCAACAGGGTGATTAATCCTGCGATAATCAATCCACCGATGCCGCCCAGGCCCACCTTGGTGCCAGTGCCCATGCCGCGACGATCTTCCACATTGCTACTCTCGCGTCTTCCGTCAAGTCTCATAATGATAAAATGTATTTTAGTTGTTAGTATTTCTCGCTAAAGAGTGCAAATTTAGGAATTTTTTTGATAAACCATCAAAAACTCTCATTATTTTCTCTTAAATTGTAATCGTTTTCAACTTTGAGCGATAGAAAAAGGTGCAAAGTTGAGGAAAATTGAGGATTAAATATTACCTTTGCAACATCACCAATCAATGATTGTGCAATTATGAAAAGAAAGAAAATTCTTGCGGTGATCAATGATGACCCATGGCTTGAACCCTACAGCGATGCCATCAATGGCCGTCACCAGGATGCCGTGAACAAGATTGCAGAGCTCACGGGTGGCACTGGCAATCTTGTGGAGTTTGCCAATGCCTATAATTACTACGGCTTGCACCGCACCGCTGACGGTGGGTGGGTCTTCCGCGAGTGGGCTCCTCATGCGACCGAGGTTTATCTTGTGGGCGAGTTTAACGAGTGGCGTGCTTGTGCCCCCTACAGGCTCAAGCCCTTGGACAACGGCAACTGGGAAATCGTGTTGCCCGAGCGTGCGATGCACCATGGCGACCTGTATAAACTGCTGGTGCGCTGGCAGGGTGGGGAAGGCGAGCGCATCCCAGCCTATGCCACGCGGGTGGTGCAGGACGAGAAGACCTACATCTTCTCGGCCCAGGTGTGGTCGCCCGAGCAGCCCTATGAGTTCAAGATCAAGGACTTTGTGCCCAATACCAGTCCCCTGCTCATCTATGAGTGCCACATCGGCATGGCCCAGAACCATGAGGGCGTGGGCAGCTATGAGGAATTCCGTGTCAACGTCCTGCCGCGCATCGTTGCCGATGGCTATAACGCCATCCAGATTATGGCCATTCAGGAACATCCCTACTATGGCTCGTTTGGTTACCATGTGTCGAGTTTCTATGCCGCATCGTCGCGTTTTGGCACCCCCGAGGAGTTGAAACACCTCATCGATGACGCTCATGCCCATGGCGTGGCCGTCATCATGGACATCGTCCACTCCCATGCGGTGAAAAACGAGGTCGAGGGTTTGGGACGCTTCGACGGCACGGGTGACCTCTACTTCTATGGCGACGACAGGCGCGAGCATCCCGCATGGGACTCGCTGTGCTTTGACTATGGCAAAAATGCCGTGCTCAATTTCCTGCTTTCTAACTGCAAGTATTGGTTGGAGGAATACCGTTTTGACGGCTTCCGTTTCGATGGCGTGACCTCGATGTTGTATTACAGCCACGGCCTGGGTCAAGCCTTCGGCAGCTATGACGATTATTATAACGGCGGCGAGGACACCAATGCCATCACCTACTTGACGCTGGCTAACGTCCTGATACATGATATCAACCCACATGCCATCACCATAGCCGAGGAGATGAGCGGCATGCCGGGGCTGGCACGCAAGTTCAAGGATGGCGGCATCGGCTTTGACTATCGCATGGCGATGGGCATCCCTGACTACTGGATCAAGACCATCAAGGAGCGCAAGGACGAGGACTGGAAACCCACGTCGATCTTCTGGGAACTGACCAACCGCCGTGCCGACGAGAAAACGGTCTCCTATGCCGAGAGCCACGATCAGGCGCTGGTGGGCGACAAGACCATCATCTTCCGCTTGATTGACAAGGAGATGTACTGGCACATGATGGTGGACGACCATGACGCAACGGTCGACCGCGGCATGGCTCTGCACAAGATGATTCGCCTCGTGACGGCATCACTCATCAATGGCGCCTACCTCAACTTCATGGGCAACGAGTGGGGGCATCCCGAGTGGATCGACTTCCCCCGTGAGGGCAACGGATGGAGCTACAAGTATGCTCGCCGCCAGTGGGATCTGGTGGACCGTCAAGACCTCAAGTACCAGTACCTCAACAACTGGGACAACGACATGATACACCTCATCGGTGGCGTGAAGAATTTCCAGCGATTGCCTGTGCGCAAGCTGTGGGACCAGGACGATGACCAGGTGCTGGCCTACATGCGCGGCGATCTGGTGTTCGTGTTCAACTTCAGCCCCAACAAGTCACATGTGGACTATCCCATGCTGGCCCCCGAGGGCGAGTATGAGGGCGTGTTTGACAGCGATGATGCCCGCTATGGCGGTTATGGCAACATCGACAGCAGTGTACACCATTTTACCGAGCATGACGGCCTGTATGCCGATGCCCACCTGGGATGGCTCAAGCTTTACTTGCCTGCTCGCAGTGCCCAGGTGCTCAAGCTCAAGAGAAATAGATCAAAACGTAGTATAACTTTTAAACCTAAAAAGCTATGAAACATTTTATGTTATTCTCCAAGAAACTAATGTGGGTGCTTGCCCTGCTGTGTTGTTTCTCGACCAGCGTTGCCGCCCAGGAAATGATTTCACTGATCGATGATCCAGTCCACACCCTCAAGGCACCGATGTTGAAGGCTAACCGATCGATGATGCTGGGCTTGCCTGGGGACCTCAATGGTGACTGTGCCATTGATGTGGCCGACGTTACAGCTCTCATCAACATGGTGCTGAATAGCTCCTATGCTTACACTGGTGATCTGGATAATGATGGCAGTGCCGATGTGGCCGACGTGACCAACCTTATTAACCGCATCCTCAATAGCAGCAACCCCAGCGTGGACGATGTGCAGCGCAGTCTCGATGTGGTTTACCGCTCGATGCGCACCGCCGGGTGGTCCACCTTGGGCAACACCCATCAGACGTTTGGAATTTTGGCCAATAGCTTGTTTGCCGAGGTGATGGGCGATGACATGATCATGGGAGCCCAGGGTACGGGCTGGTTCTGGTATGATGCTGCCTATAACACCAAGCAGCGTTACACCTCCACGTCCTGGACCAGCTATCACCTGTGGACTACCTATTACACCTGGATTGCCAATGCCAACTATCTGCTGCGGGCAACCCAGCGGGCGACCGGTGCCGAGTTTA
>Ga0247611_10001110_pt1 | contig 49689 bp, 30 predicted proteins | sample 177DNAGHGhighgp2_FD_192422 | JGI IMG/M metagenome (GOLD analysis project Ga0247611, IMG submission 192422) | Sheep rumen microbial communities from Palmerston North, Manawatu-Wanganui, New Zealand - 1770 DNA GHGhigh gp2 | ecosystem: Host-associated > Mammals > Digestive system > Stomach > Rumen... | reverse complement strand
GAAGGAAGTACTTATCAGGATTAGCGGTTACTGCCTCTTTAAGAACTTGAGCGGCTGCTACAGACTCTGTATTCGTAATACAGAAACCACCACCCGACCAACCTGCCGGAGCAGCAACGGTCAATGCAACATATCCTTCCGTATTTCCAAAGAAGTTCTTTCCTGTACCGTCACCTGCGTTGTAGGTCTCGCCAGCAGCCCAGATATAAAGGAAGTTATCTACATCGTTTACGCGGAAGTCACCTGCGATCAGGCTTGCATACTTCTCGGCCGTTACACCATCCAAAACAACCGGCCAAATACGTTTTGCCTCGATCGTCTTCTCGTCGCCACCTTGCTGACCAGCCTTCTCAACAAGCACAACGCAAGTCTTGGTCGTACCATTAGCAGTAGCAGAGATGATAGCATTACCCTCAGCCACTGCAGTAACAACGCCCTTATCAACGGTAGCTACAGCCTCGTTGTTCGAAGCCCAAGTCTCTACGGTGATGTTGGCCGTGATCGTACCGGTCTCACCTACCTTCAGGGTCAGCGAAGTAGGAGTCAGCGTCAGTGCCTCTACTTCTTTCTCTTTGTCTTTACAAGAGTTGAAACCAACCATTGTCAGCGCTGCAAGCGCAATAGCAAAAAATTTGTTTGCTTTCATAATGATTTTAATTTTTAAAAAAAGGTTAATAATTCCTAGTTGCCTAGTATATCTATTTTGTCTTTATTCTTTTAGTGAATGAAATGAACGGTCTTTATTCTTTCAGCGAAGCGGTCTAGTATCCCGGATTTTGATCCATCTTCGGATTCAGCAGACGCTCCTCATACGGAATCGGGAAGATCTCATGTTTGCCTTCGATGAACTCACGCATATGGCTCTGTGCATCCGTCGTCTCACCGGTCTTATATGCATCCATATGGGCTTTCAGTCCCGTACCGGCTACGCCTTCCCAGCGGACCAGATCAAACCAGCGGTGACCCTCCATGGCCAACGCGCAGCGACGCTCATGGCGCAGCGTAGCATCCGTAGCCGCAGCACACGCTCCCAAGCCGGCACGCGAACGCACCTGGTCGATATAGGTCTTAGCCGTTCCGGCATCGCCCAGACCCAGACAAGCCTCGGCATACAGCAGCAGCACGTCGGCATAACGGATCTGACGGTTGTTGAGCGGACCGCGACTGGCGTGAATACCCCACTGTCCGTATCCTGCTCCGGAGTACGTACTGTCACGATACATAGCGTACTTATTATTGAGCATCTTATTACCTAAGTAATACTCTACTGCCGGCGTCTCAATCAGACTGTCTGCCGGTACCAGGATAGCTACGTCACGGCGCACATCGCCTGCCTCAAACTCGTCGTACAGGTTCTGGGTCGGATGGTTGAAGCCCCAACCACCACCAATCTTACTCGAACGGCTACGCGTCAGGATCTGCGTGAACGAACCTGCCGTACGACCAAAGCCTTTATAATCATAGTCCCAGGTATAGTCACCCCACGTTACCTCGGCATACTGAATCTCGAATACCGACTCCTGTCCGTTCTCGCCGGCGATGGTGAAGTTGTCCTCATAGTTCGTGCACAGGCTGTACTCGCCCGACTGGATGATCGAGTCACCCCAGGCCTTGGCATCCGCATAGCAGGCAGCCGGTGTCTTCTTTACGCCCTGTTTCTGCCAATACGGCGAAGCCATATAGACGTTCACCTTCAGCAGCATAGCCTCAGCCGCACCTTTGGTAGCACGTCCCATTTCGGCTGCGGGGTATTTACTCTTTTCCCACAAGTATTTATTCGCCTGCTCAAGGTCGGACAATATCTGCGTATAGATTTCATCTACCGAGGCACGCGGCTGTTGCCAATCGGCCATATTATCCACCACGTTGGTCACCAGCGGTACGCCTGCAAATACACGCACCAGGCGGAAATAGTAGTACGCACGCAGATAATATGCCTCGCCCAGCAGACGGTTCTTCATGGCCTGAGTAAACTCTTCGTCCACGCCTACTTCCATGCCCGCAATATAGTGGAGCGACAAATTACAACGGGCGATTCCTTGGTATTGCGCCAGATAAAAGTCGTGCAGCAGGGAATTCGAAGATTCTGTACGCCAGTTTTCAAAGTCATAGGCATCCGCCATATCGCTGGTCGAACCGCCACCCTTCAGGGCGTCGTCGCTGGCAATATCGCCGATAAACCACTCCGAGCAATAGGTCGTATTATATTCCCACATCAGCGGTACATAACATCCTACTAGATTTTCTTTCGCCGCAGCCGTTGAGGTATAATAGTCCTCCAACAAGGTCGTACCCGGCTCTATCTCAGTTAGGTAATCTTTGCACCCGGTGAGGCAAAGTACAGAACAGAGAATACTAATAACAAATATATATTTCGTTTTCATATCAGTCTTTATTCTTTTAGTGAATGAAATGAACGGTCTTTACTCTATCAGTGAATGTAATGAACGGTCTATATTCTATCAGCGAAGCGGTCTAAAAATTCGCATTCAGTCCAAACGTAAACGTTCTGCTCTGCGGATAGTTTCCGTAGTCCACACCGCCACCCACTTCGGGATCGTAACCTTTGTACTTGGTGATGGTGAACAGGTTGCTGGCCGTTGCGTACAGACGCAGACGCGAGCAGCGGAACTTCTGAGTCCACTTAGCCGGGAAGGTATAACCGATTTGCAGGTTCTTCAGACGCAGATAGCTGGCGTCCTCCAGGAAACGAGTCGAGGAAGCGGTGTTAGCCGACGAACCCAGCGGGTTAGGTATCGTACCATCACGATTCTCCAGTTCCATATAGTTGATACCCTTATTCAGCATTGCGTTCTGTACACCGGTGCTGTAACCTACCCATACCTCGTCTTTCATATAGCTGGCCAGCGCATTCGACGAACCGTCGCCCTCCAGTCTCATACGAGCAGCATTGTAAATATCAATACCCGCTACACCCTGGAAGAACACTTGGATATCCACACCGTAAAATTCAGCTCCGGCATTGATACCATAGGAGAACTTCGGGAACGAGTTACCGATATAATGCGCATCATTTTCGTCTATCTTACCATCTCCGTTCAGGTCAGTATAACGCGCGTCACCGGCATGTGCTGTAATCGTAGAAGCATCATACGCTGTCAGGTGCGCCAGTGCTTCCTCGTCCGTCTTATACACACCTTCATAGGTATAGCCCCAGAACGCTTTCAGCGGCAGACCCAGATCGGTCATGCGATAGCCATCCGCCTCCGGCAGACGAGAACCGCCATTCAGAGCTGTCAGATTGTTGTGCAGGTAACTGAAGTTACCACCGATATTATAATGCACCTTACCTACGCGGTTGTCGTGACTCAGCGTGATCTCCACACCCATATTACGGATGTTACCTACGTTGCTGACCATCTTCATTCTGTTACCCACATGACCGGGAGCAATCACATACAAAAGTGCATCCTTCGTGTCACGGCAGAAGTAGTCAATCGCACCGCTCAATTTACCATTCCAGAAACTAAAGTCGATACCGGCATCCCATTGCTCGTTGGTCTCCCACTTACCGTCTCTGTTCACCTGGCTCAGTACAGCAGAACCCGGCGTTGCTTCACTATTGTCGCCACCCAGAGGATAGTCGGTATTCAGCTGCGAACCATTAGCCATCGTTGCTACGAAAGCTCCTGCATCCACACCGTCGTTACCTACCTGACCCCATCCGGCACGAATCTTCAGATTATCCAGCCAGCTGAGTTCCTTATCCTTGATAAAATGCTCCTCGCTCAGACGCCATGCCAGTGCCACCGAGGGGAAGAAGCCCCACGGGTTCTTAGTGAATTTGCTCGATGCATCCGCACGGAAGTTGGCGGTAATCATGTAGCGGTTGTCATAGCTGTAGAACGCACGGCCCAGGAACGACAAACGGCGTGTACGGCTTACCCAATCTCCGGCCGGATTCTTGTCCGTCTTCGTATTGAGCAGATACCAGTTGCTCTCTATAGGATTCAGGATTGTAGCACCCGAACCACCGATACCATACTGATTATATTCCTGCCATGTCTGACCCACCATTACGCTGAAGTTATGCTTGCCCATTTGGCGCGCATACGTGAGCGTTGTTTCCTCAATGAGCGACAAATGGCGCTCCATGCTGGACGACAAACCGTTCTTCTCCGAGAAATTATAACTCGTGTACGTATTCGCGCCCCAGTAATTGCGCTCGCGAATTAAGGTATAGTCCGCCGAAACAGACGTTCTCCATGTCAGGCCCTGAATCGGATTGATCTCAAAGAACACATCACCCAACATGCGTTCCGTCTTCTTGCTCGGCTCGCCGTTATAAACCATCTGATACGGGTTGGTCACATTCTTGAAGTTCGAACCTGCCGAATAATGTCCACCTATATTTTCTCCGGCCGCATTCACCGAACCTTCAGGATAGTACACCGGATCCCACGGCGCCATAGCCAACGCAGCAGAGATAATGGATGCTCCGGCCGAAGCGTTATTATTCATCGCATTACGTCCACTACTGGTCATCAGCGAGAAGTGCTCACCGATCTTCAGCCAGTCACGTACCTTATAGTCGGTGTTCAAACGCAGCGTAAAGCGATTGTAGTTACTACCGATGATCGTACCCTCTTGTCCGAAGTACGATGCCGACATAGCGTAGTGGCCTTTGTCATTACCGCCGTCGAACGAGAGCGTATAATTGTGCATAAATGCATTACGTTTGAATACCTCGTCCTGCCAATCGGTCTCCTGACTCGAGTAGTCGAAGTTGGTAGGATAGAAAGTAGAGACGCCTATCTTGTAGTCTTGAAGCCACTGCGAGAATCCGTATTTATAATAGTCGGATATTTGCGTAGCGCCATCGCGCATCGCGCCAATACGTATCTCTGTATCCGCTAAATCTTTACTATTAAGAACATCCAGCTTCTTCCAGCGGTTCTGGAAACCCCAGTAGGCGTCAAACGAGATGTTAATCTTACCTTCCGATCCTTGCTTCGTGGTAATCAATATCACACCGTTCGCACCGCGGCTACCGTAGATAGCCGTAGCCGATGCGTCCTTTAGGATCTCCATCGACTGGATGTCACTCGGAGCGAGAAACTTAATGTCGCTCGTAATGACACCATCTACTACATACAGCGGGTCGTTACCTCCCAGTGCCGATCCGATACCGCGGATACGGATCGTAGCGGCCTCACCCGGCTGACCCGACTCGCTCGTTACCGTCACACCGGCTGCACGTCCCTGCAGCGCTTGGTCCAGTCCCGACACCGGCGATTTCAGCAGCTGGTCCGCACTTACGCTCGTCACCGCACCCGTCACGTCGCTCTTGCGCATCGTACCGTAACCGATGGCTACCACCTCCTGCAGCTGTACGTTGTCGGGCTGCAACGTGATCTTCAGCGGTGCCGACGACGTCACCTTGATGTCCTGCTGCTTGTAGCCCATGTACGTCACCGTCAGCACCGCACCCTGCTGAGCATGGATGCTGAACTTACCGTCATAGTCGGTCACCGTACCGTTGGTCGTACCTTTCACGATAATGTTGGCGCCGATGATCGGATCCGGATCATCTTCCGCCATCACCACACCCGTTACAGTCAGACTCTGAGCCATCATCGTCAGCGTCGCCATCACCATAACGGAGAACATGTAAAAACGTTTCTTCATGTGATTTTAAGATTTTGTTTGTATTCTGGTTTCTGCATTAACTTTGTTAATTCCGACTGCAAAATTACTGCTTTTTCCCCATATACGCAAACTTCCGCATATGTTATAAAACATAAAAGTACCGAAAAGTATATTTAAGTACGCCGCTCCATGCTGACTATCTGCTCGTTACGCACATCCATGCACAAAAAAAAGTACGTATTTAGTACGCCACTCGGCGTAAAAAAATTGCCCCACCTATTGCCTATATGCCAAAAATTTTGTACCTTTGCAGCCGTTTTGGTTTTGGGAGGAAAAAAATGAGTATTCGTAAGTTTTTTGTAGAATACCGATCGGAGGTGGTATTCGGTCTGGCATTAACGGCAGCCATGGTGTTGAGTTACATCCTTGCACCGCTAATTCCGATTGATCTGTTTCGCAAAATTATTTATCCTGTGCAAAACACCGCCATTATTACGGTGCTGCTGATCAACACCTGGACGATGGCGCGCCATTCTGAAGGTATTCGCGCGCGTTATGTGCATGCATGGATTACGGGTACGCTTTCCGTAGTAATGATTGCGGGAACTTGCTACCGAATGTACGTCAATGCCGATCTCCAGCCGGCCGAGGGCATATTTGGCTTCGAGGGCTGGGAGATGATTGGAGGCGATTTGATCGCCTGGCTCTTGCTGGCCTACCCGTCGGAGCTCTTGCAGCCCGGATGGCTGACCTTGAAGAGCGCACTCAAGCGCATCGTGCCCGTGATTGTGCTCGGCGTAATTGATATGCTTGTTCCTTACGATCTGCGCTGGCTCATGGCGCTCGTTCCGATGGTGTGGGTGGCATTGATATTGAAGCACGTGCGGGACTACCGTATATACACTGAGGAGAACTACGGTTCGGTGGAGCAAACGGATGAGAAATGGGTGGTCCGTTATCTCCTCATGATTCTTGTCTTAGCTATGTCCTATATCTATCTCTGTTTCTCGGACGAACCCACGCGACTCTTCACCCAGCAATGGCTGATACTCTTCGCCATCATCTATACCAACGACCAGATCATCTTCCGCTCCAAGCCCTGGATCGAGGAGGCCGCAAAAGAGACGGTCGAAGACGAGACTGTGACCGATACCAAGGAGACCCCTACCGGCTCCAACGCCGAGTATCGCGCTAAGCTCGAGGAGTGGATGACGCGCGAGAAACCCTATACCAATCCCGAGTTCCGCCTCATGGACCTGCGCCGGGTGCTGCCGCTCAACCGCACCTACCTGAGCCAACTCATCAATGCGGAGTACGGCTGCAATTTCTACCAGTTCGTCACCCGCTACCGCATCGAGGACGCCAAGCAGCTGATGACCGACCATCCCGACATGAAGATGCAGGACATCGCCGAACAATGCGGCTTCTCCTCGCCCACCGTCTTCGCCCGAATCTTCGCCCGCGAAACCGGCACCTCCCCCAGCGAATGGAATAGCCACATGGGGGGGGGGAATCGTAAAAAATAAGCGCTAATTCGTTAATTTTTGCGACTCTCCGTAAAAATTTTCCAATTTTATAAAACCTGCGTAAATAATGTACCCGTGCGTGTTGCCCACGTGCGGGTATTTTTGTCCTTTGTGCGATTTTTACGAAAACTGGAATAAGTGGACGATCCTTTGCCTGTCGGCGATGCCCCCTGGCTCTTCCTCCTGCTCCTCTCCGCCGGCTACCTCATTTACCGTAAAGTTCAGCGGCGTGAGGCATAGCCTACAACACCCTCGGGCAGATCATCCAATAGTCTCAAAGAGATAAGTTAATAGTAACATCCCAGAAGAGCTCCGCCTACTCGCGGAGCTCTTCTCGCATACATCGATAGAGCTCAGAAATATAGTATCGACCATATATGGGCGATTATCACCTTTGTCTGTTAGCCCCGAATTTGATTCGGGTATTTCTTTGTCATGTGCTCCAGACGTTAAGCTCGAGTCTCCCCGCATCCCCGTCTATCATCCTGTACGCCGCTGCCATATGCAGCAATAGTTTATTCCCTATCATCTCCGCCGCCTCATAATCCTGGTCGCTACAATAAATAGTATCGACCATATATGGGCGATTATCACCTTTGTCTGTTAGCCCCGAATTTGATTCGGGTATTTCTTTGTTAGGTGCTCGGGACGTCAGGCCCGAGTTTAGTTCTGTTTTTAGCGTTTATGCGCCGCATATTTATGTGCGGTTTCTTTCTCCTCCCTTGAGGGGAGGCCAGGTGGGTTCCCATACTTTTTCCCATGGTTCCTCCATGGTTTTCCCATGGTTAAGTCCGGGTTAAGTCCGGGTTAAGTCCGGGTAATCCTAGACTTTAGTCCTAATGTCACCCTAATCACACCCTAACCACAGCCTCTTCAATTTGCATTTTTCTCGCATATTTGCGAGAACATCCCGCTCCACCCTCCAGTACGTCCTTTATCTATAATCAGTACGTCCCCTTGACGACGAGTCAGCGTCGTCGTTATTTTTGTCGTGACAATATGGCAATTTGACAATTTCGCACATATTCGCCTGATCTATTGACGCTTGCATATTGTCATCAAATTGCCATATTGTCAAATTGTCATCCTGCTTTTTTATAAAGCCCATGCTTTACCTTTATAATTAGCCCTTCTTGTTGCCATTCTTCATTCCAACCTCCTCCGCCTCATAATCTTGGTCGCTACAATAAATAGTATCGACCTTATATGGGCGATCTGTATCATTTCTTTCGTCCGTTGTGTCGTCTTGGAGACGGATTACCTTTGTCTGTTAGCCCCGAATTTGATTCGGGTATTTCTTTGTCATGTGCTCGAGACGTTAGGCTCGAGTCTCCCCGCATCCCCGTCTATCATCCTGTACGCCGCTGCCATATGCAGCAATAGTTTATTCCCTATCATCTCCGCCGCCTCATAATCCTGGTCGCTACAATAAATAGTATCGACCATATATGGGCGATCTGTATCATCTCTTTCGTCCGTTGTGTCGTCTTGGAGACGGATCACCTTTGTCTTTTATCCCGGCATTTGATGCCGGTCTTAGTTCTTTTGTCTAAAAATGCTCAAAAAATCATATTTTAGACAAAAACTCAATCAAAATCCGTCTAAAATTGCAAAATAATTAAAGTTTTAGACAGAACCTTAACAGTATAAGCAAAAAAGTGCCCCGAAGAGCACTTTTTTTGCTTGATTGTAGATTCCGAAGCGTTAACGAATACGCATGCCGCTGATGGTATAGACGGCGTCGCCGCGGAGGATCAGGATTTGGCCATCGCGGAGCACCTTCTGAATGCTGACTGCTGACGGCTGAATGCTCTCAAACCCTTCCGGCGCGATATAGTCGGGATCTTCGTCCCACATGCCCTTATGGTCGCGGATGGATGCACCGGCGGTGGAATAGTTATACGAGTTGCAGAACTGCTCCATAAACTTACCCACATACGTATTGCCATCCTCGCCTACGAGGCGGAACTGACCCGTATAGTAGCCATAGCGGTACGGACCTTGCGCCGCCTTGTCGTCGTCGTAGGCCACAAACTGCAGACGCACCTCGGCATCGGTAGCCATGATGCAACCGGCCTGCGTGCCGTTGGTATTGATATAGCAGCTCTCCAAGTCGATATTACCGCGCGTCACGTTATACACGCCCGAGATGGCATTCTCCTTGTCCGTATAGATCAGGAACGATGGCATCGGCATACCCGTGCCGCCCTCTTCGCCCGTAGCGAACGTGACCATCCAGCCGTATTTGCCCTCCGGGAACTGGCTGACGTACTGATCCAGATAGCCGGCCTCCATGCCCCATACGTTCATCACGATAGCATCCTCCGGTATATCGGCCGCCTTGGTCACGAAGCTATTGCCCTCTATGGCGTTGCTGGCCTCGAAGTAGTTGCCGTTCTCGCCCTGGTTGAAGGCCTGTACGGTCCAGGTCCATGTGCCGTCCTTAGGCATGGTGGTCATCTTTGTGGTGCCGCTGACGTTGAGCGTGGTGTAGAACTCGCCGTCGCAGAAGAGGGTAATCACGTAGCGGTCGGCCTCCGCGGTAACGTCCCACGAGAAGGTCACATTATCCCCTCCGGCCACCTCGGCATGCGGGTTCGCGGGCTCGTAGGTATTGATGCCTACGGTGAAGCCGATCTCCACCTCAGCACCCATCGGATTCATGTTCTTATCCACCAGCTGCACGATGGCGGTATAGGACTTGCCCTCCTGCACGCTGACCGTCAGCGGACTCGCGGGACGGTCCTTGGTCGAGAAATTGTCGTAGGCCACCGTCTCGCCCGACCATACGCGTACGTACAGCCGCTCACCCTGACCCATTTCCGGTGCATCCCAGGTCAGCGTCGCCGACGCTTTGTCGTCGGCTACGGCTACCGCCAGATTGCTTACCTCACGGGACACCAGCGTGAACGGGATAGTAGCCAGCGACTCGCCCATCGAGTTACCGGACTCGCCCTGTACCAGCGCATAGATCTGCACCTGGTAGTCACCCGGGTTCAGACCCAGGATCGGCGAGATAGCCGTACCGATATTCTTCACGCTGCCCGCCCATGCGTCGCCGCGCTGCATACCGTCTTCCTCGACGTTGAGGATCCACTTGGTGGAGCAGTAGTACTTATTCTCATAGTCATCGTCCTCGGAGAAACCTACGCCGTCCTGGTAGGCAAAGCGGTCGCACTCCTCGGTGGTGACGGTGATGCCGGCAATGAGTTCCTGGCTCGTAGCGTTGAAGAGGCCGATGGCAAAGGCCGAGTTGTTGAAAGAGTACCACGTGAACGATGCCTCGCAATAGCTGAGCGAGTAGATGCCGGCATCGGGTATCTGCTCCTGCGAGGGATCCACCTCGCCCGACTGACCGATCAGCGCCACGACGAAGTTGTCCATCGAGACGGAGGCCAGGTCGCTCGTACCGCCCGAGAAGCGGAAGGCGATATACGTGGCGTTAGCCGGCAGGTCGCTCAGCGGCACTACGGCATGCTGGTAGGTCAGCGTACGCGGCAGGGTCTGCAGCGAGACGAAGGTAGAGGCCTTGTTGGGGTTGGTCATATAGCCCACCTCCAGCTGGCCGCAGCCCTCGGTGGTGAGGCTGGTCTTATAGTCGAACGCCACCTCCAGGGTGTTCAGCTGTGCATTAAACGACGGCATAGCAAACACCTGCGGACTGGTAGGACCGCCTCCGATGACCTGCAGATGGGCCTGACCGTTGACGGTCGTGGCAGTTCCTTCGTCGTCATAAGTCTTATCGTTAACTACGCTGATCGTGCCGCTGGTGGCTACGGTCCAGCAGTCGGGCTCTGCGATGGTATAGCCCGAACCGGACGCATCTCTCGTAAAGGTCTCCAGCCAGGGGATCTCAAACGGCTCGCAGGGCGTCTTGAAGCTGGTCTTGGGCGCGCTGCTCTGCTCGTCGGCCGAGCAGTACGCACGTACGTAGAACTCATAGTCGGTCTCCTCGTACAGGCCGCTGAGGGTGACCGTCTTGGCCGAGATGGTGGTCGCTACGGACCAGTCCACCTCCTCGCCTTTCTCCACGAGCAGGTACTGGTAGTCAGTGGCTGTGCCCTGCCAGGTGAAGGTAGCGGCATGGGCCGACAGATTGCTCAGCACCACGTTGGTCGGGTTCTCGCACGTAGCCGAACCGCGCAACGATACGCCATAGACGTCGTCCAGATAGATACGATCTGTGCCGCCTGCCTGGTGGAAACCGATATAGATGGCCTGTCCGGTATACGCACTCAGATCCAGGGTATACTCCCGCCACTCCGACTTCCAGAGCTGATGGGCGGCATCGCCCTTGGACTTGGAGGTATAGTAGGTATCCAGCACCTGGAACGAACCGGCATCCGTGCCGCCGAACGAGATCTCGATACGCAGTTCACCCGTAGAAGCATAGTCGCCTATGCAGGCCGAGAAATGCAGACTCTCGCCTGCCGCGGGACGCAGCTGAGGCGTGATGAGCCAGTTCTCCGTACTGGCCACCTCCTGGATATAGGCGCAGTTGTGCTGGAACTTAGCGCCCTTCTTCCACCCATAGCCGGCATAGCCGTCAATCACTGTCCACCCTTCCGGCGGAAATTGTTCACCCTCAAACCCCTCATTAAGCGTCTGAGCACTCACGTTCATGCAGCACAATGCGGCCACGAACCATAAAAAGATCTTCTTCATTCTATATAGATTTTAAATTTGCTATTCAGATAGGTATTCCCACATTCGGGCTGCAAAGGTACAACTTTTTTCTGACACTCGCAAATTTTTCCACTTTATGGAAATTATTTTATGGAAAAAAATGCTTTCTGCATTTTTACACCGTCTTTTACCAATAGGAGCCCATCCTTTCGGACAGGCTCCTGATTGAGGATAGATAGCAGGAATTAATTAGATAATTTCTCCCTCATCAAATCCGCTTTTACCGCTACCGCCACCGGAATGGTGAACGATACTAATAGAATCCATGATATCCTCGCTGCTAAGCTTCATCACCTCTATTTGAGGTACAATATAATTCTTATTCATAATTGTATTCATCTATTAAATGTTCCACCATCACGTTATTTCACGCGTACGCCCTGTACGTTATATACAGCCTCACCGCGACGGATGAAGAGTTGTCCGTTCTCAATGAACTTAACAGCTTCTACAGCCTGGGTACCGTTGTTCTCGACGCCCGTAGCATTTTGCGTATCGTTGATCACGAAGCGAACATGACGCGGAGCGCTGGACGGCTGGCTGAGCTTCGGCAATGCCAGGTAAGCCTTGCCTGCCGGAACATACTGTCCCTCATAGAGGAAGAAACCGGTGAAGTCATACGAACCCGAGTAACGCATGCAGAAGATATCCTTCGTTGCACGTTCAGCCGATACATCGGTACGGGTTACACATCCTACCAATACATTACCGCTCATATCCGGATCCGCAGCATCCGACGGAGCAAAGATGTAGTTTTCGCCTGCCGTACCTTTTAGGATGACACCTTCGTTAGCCGGGATGACAGAGATCGGATCCAAATTGAGGATCTCTTCCGTTCCTGTATTCTCATAGCTTGCTTTGTAAGCCGTCAGGCCTGCCGGTACAGCCAACTTAATCGGTGCTGCAAACGTAGCCCAACCGCCGGCATCCGTACCCTGTGCTGCATTGGTAGTTGCGCCATACGACCAGAAGTAAACATTGTCAATCATCAGTTCGTTGCCACCTACAGCACCCATGAACTTGAATTGGAAGATATTAGCCCAATCGATATTATTAGCGTCATATGCACTGAGAGGTACATCATAGCTTGTCCAAGCATTCGGAGTCAGATTGATAGTAGCAGAACCTTCATGACCCGCGCTAATCGGTGTTACGTTCACAGCAGTCATTCCAGTCGAGTAGATATCTACATGGAGGTACTGCATGTCGGTAGCGTCAATGTTTCCACCACCCCAACTATGCCAACCAGCGTAGTTAAAGTTCTGACCATAGAATACCTTGTCGCCCTCAGCGATGTCGAGCCATTCTACTTGAGTTGTTTCTCCCCAACCGCCGGACTGGATACCGCTTACTGCACATGCCATGGCATCGGTAAATACCGAAACGACTTTCTTGTTGCCAAAGTCCGGAGCCGGAGCCGCAGCAGGCATAAACTTAGTCTCTGCAGCTACTACGACAGGCTCTGCCTCGTTATTTGCCTCATCATAAGCGACTACATTGAAGTTGTAGTTTGTGCCCGAAGCCAATCCGTTGACAACGATCGTCGTAGCAGCACCGCTGGCAGCAGCACCGGTAGCCAGTTGTACGTCGCCGTTCATTACCTTGAAGCTGACAGCACCACTGTTGTCCTCAGCCTGAGCCGAAATGCTAACAGAGTAGAAGCCTTCGGCTACCTTGCTTGCACTTACGTTGGTCGGAGCCTCGGTATCTACATACGGAGCTTCGCGATAGAAGTAAGCGTTAGCCACCCAGAAAGTCAAGTTCGGAGCATAGTCAATCTTCATCTGATAGATATTGCCCCAGTTAGTAATGCCTGTATATTCAGACAAGTCAATATCAATGCTATTCCATTGCTGACCAACAAGAGCCTTGGTGATACCTTGCTCTGCACCGCCCCAGATAGGTACGAAACGAACGGTAGCGTCATTCTCAATCCAAATATCGTAGTGCAGTTTTTCCATCAAGAGGCAGTTGAGACTGAAACCATCTGCACCGAAGTAGCCATTACCGTTGGTCACATACTTACGACCGAACTCATCTTCTGTAGCTACAGTACCGCTACCCCAATCCTGGTGGTTATAGTTAGCACTGTAGGTCGGCGAGTACATTGCCTTTACCAATGCAGCATCCCATGTCGGAGCCGGGCAAGCAGCCTGCGGAGCGGTATAGTGAGCAGTGGTAGTTACAGCTACCGACTTGCTATTCTCCGACTCATTGCCGAAGAGATCCACAGCCGTGATAACAAATGTATAATCCGTACCTCCGGTCAGACCGGTTACGGTAATATTACCAGCCTCTGCAGCAAAATTAGCGTCAAAGCTATTACCTGCATCTACTACGTGGTAGTTAGCGATGCCTTGATTATCGGTAGCAGCAACTGCAATAACTGCTTGAGCATCCGTATTGCTTACCAAACTTGCATTCGTCATAACAGGAGCCTCGGTATCTACCGTTGCAACACCCGAAGCATATACGCGGAACTCACGCAGACGGAAGAATCCGGTATGTGCCGTTGCGCGGAAACGTACATAGCGACCTACACCGCTTACATCCGTTGATTTCTCTTCACCGGCTGTTACACCCGATACATTTGCCAATGTTACCCATGCTTCATCATTTGCCTTGTCTGCAGCCGTCGGAGCCTCTACGCGTGCTTGCAACATATAAGCAGTAGCGTATGCGTCATTCGCCCAAAGAGCGGTGATATTCGTCAAGTTATAAATCTCACCAAGGTCAACAATCCACCAATCCAACTCAGCAGCGTGGTCACCATAAGTTACCCAAGACGTATTGTCTGCACCATCATTTTCCTTGTCAGCCGACTCAGCGGGGTTGTTGTCATAATAACCACCCTCAGAAGTCTTGTTCAATGCCAAGTTGATCGAGCTGTCAAACGGAGTAGTCACAGCCACTTCTTTCGAGTTTGCAGACTCATTGTTAGAAGCATCCTTGGCAGTAATGGTGAAGTTGTATGCGGTGTTGTGCGTCAGACCGGTAATCGTGATCTTACCTTCGCTCGGCGTATAGTTAGCGTCAATACCGTTTGTACCATCTACTACGTGGTAGCGTGCTACCTCATCGTTATCCGTTGCAGAAACAGCTATAACGGCACTATTAATAGTACTGCTTACCAAGCTTGCGCTTACCATAACCGGTTTTTCTTCATCGCCGCTTGTCCACTCTGTTCCATACACTTCGAACTCAAACATCTTCATACCCCAACCGGTAGCAGCCTTGGTGCTCCAGAAGCGGACGTAACGAACTTTGGTATTGTTGTCTAACTCAGTCCAATAGTCGTTGCGGGGATTGATACCTTCAGCGCCTATCAAGTTGTAACCCAAATTCCAATCGCTATTGTTCTCCGAGAAATCAATATGATAGAGTTCCGAGCAGGCACCCTCAAAATGCAGGGCAACCAAATCGATATTGTAGAATGCACCGAGATCCACTACAAACCAAGCGTCATACTCGCGTGAGTCATTTACGTTTCCGTTTGTCGGCGAACCCTGCCATACAGAGCCCATATTGCCATCTACAGCATAGAATGCATCGGTTCCGTTCGGCGAAAATTCTGATTGAGCGATGATCTTGTTATCCGTCGAGATATTGGTACTCAAAGCCAAGTTAGCACTCGGAACACCAATAATATTCACAGCTGACGAGAACACTTCGCCGTTGTAAGCGCGGATAGTTGCAGCGCCTGCTTGATCCGGGATATAAGTATTACCACTCATGTGACCAGCTGCCGCAGGAGTAATCTCCCAACTGATTTCCGCCTCCATATTCTGACCATTCTGGTCTTTCGGGGTAGCGGTCAATGCCACACCGGCTCCACCTATTTGAGCAATAGTAGCCGGAGCGGTAAGATTGATACTGGTCAATACGCTCACACCCGGAAGCAGTACTTGGAACTCCCAGAATGACTGACCATAATCGGTAGCACGCTTGGTACCGTGGTACTTGATATACTGAGCAGTCACATTGCTTCCCAACTCAATCGTCTGCCAGCCGGCTTGCGTCAGATTGGTTTCCGTATAGAGCGGACTCCAACTTGTTCCGTCATTCGAATAAGTTAATTCATATTCCTTGCAGTAGGCACCTTCCCAATTAATCTTAACCGTGTTGAAGATGCGTTTCTGACCCATATCGAGTGTAAATGTCTCGTCATCGGTAGCATCACTCTCCCAACGGGTACCATTATTGCCGTCAATAGCGTTTGCGGCAGTACCGGTACTTGCCGTTGCCGAAGAACCATTGTCTGCCAATGCAAAGTTGATGTCATAAATCTCAGCCGGTCCTTCTGTACCGTCCTCATAATAGATAGTGAACGAACGTACAGTTCCGCCTTCATTTACATGCACTTTGGTCTCCTTTGCGGTAAAAGCGTCCATATGGAAAATCACACCTGTACCTTGGATATCATAGTTCGATGCCGGCAACGAGAAATTGCGGAAATCAGCATTGGGGAAAGTCATATACAGACCCGGAGCCGTTGCCCATCCCGGATTTTGAATCACGTCGATATTCGACGGACCAGGATTACCTGCATACGCTTTATACTTTTCAGTATATGCCGCATTGCCAGAGGCATTGGTCAGCCATGCTATGTCACCCCAGTTAATGTCAGCCGCCGGATCGGGATCACCACCTCCACCGTTCGGACAATCCTCGCCTGCGACAGCTTCGTTCAAAACGCGGAAAGCACGGACAACATCGGTTCCATTCACGATTTCAACGGTTGTACATCTTGTGGTTGAAAAATTCGCAATATAAAGCCACGCACCGGCATCTTGCTTATAGAAACCATCAACTACCGCTACACCATTATACTTGACCCCATCATATGCGGCAGTGCCTACATTAATGTACAATCCCATTCCGTGAGGGTCTTGGAAATTTACCACTTCCATAGGAGCTGTTTCTCCAGGAATAGAATACCACTTAAATTGATTGGCATAGTTAGGATCAGTTGAGCCAATATACTCACCTTCGCCGACCGCCCATCCCATCACACTTGCGCATAAGAGCGCAAAGAGTAAAGTTAATTTTTTTCTCATAATATTAGTTGTTTAAGATTAGTTATTTGATTTCTGTTCCATTCAGGCCGTAGCGGATGCCGTTCTTGAGGATCAGCACTTGGCCGTTCTCCAGCACCTTGCAGGTGGTGTCCGTCGAGCGGACGGTCTCCACAGCCGTGGTGTCGGCCGGTTCGTTGCTGGCACCTACGGTATAGCCGGTGATGTCCACGCGCGCTGCGCCGCCCGCATACGCTATATAGAAGAAGGTGTCGCTGAGCGTAGCACCATCTGCGTAGGTCTGCGTCGTAGTCAGCACGGCATGCTTCTGCTGCGACGGCATCGTGATGAACGAGCCCTCCAGACATATCTGGGGCACAGCACCTACGATGTCGGCATTCCACGAGATATCAAACGTGAGGGTAGCATCCGCATTGCGGGTGATATGCCACGTAAATTGGCAAGGCGAACCGCTGACCTCCACCGTAGCGGAGCCGTAATAGGTTGCAGGCGTCAGGTCGCCAACAGGGTCATCACCACCCGGCTCGTCACCACCGCCTACTTCGCCTTCGCCGTCCACATAATAGACCTTAAAGGCATATTCCACACCGCCGGCCGTAACGGTCACGGGCGTCTCCTTCTGCGTGAAAGCCGAGAGATACAGTACCATACCGGCCCCCTCGATGACGTACTTACCCTGCGGCAGGCTGCATGCATCGATACCGGCCGGGAAATTCGTGTATATACCCGGCGCCGCAGCAAAGCCCGGTTGCTGAATGTTAATCACATTCTGACCAAAAGCAGCTGCCACCTTGTACTTATTGGCATAAGCGCCGTCTCCGGCTCCGTCCGCTAAATAAGCAATACTGCTCCAGTCCGTCGCGAAACTCATCAGACAGATACTGAGCAAGATGGATAAAATGGAAATTTTTCTCATGGTTATTGTATTGTTTGTAAATTGTTTTTCAACTGCTCCACAGAGCTGGCGCCTACCAGTACGGAGGTGACGCCCGGCTGGGCCAGAATCCACGAGAGGGCTTCCTGGGCGATGGTGCGACCGTTGGCCCGGCCTTGCGCCTCCAACTGATGGAGGTAGTCGAGTAACTCCGGCGTACGGCGGTCGGACTTAAGGAAATGCTCCTGCGCCATGCGGCTGTCGGCGGGAATACCCTGGAGGTAGCGATCGGTCAGCAGGCCCTGCGCCAGCGGCGAATAGGCGATAAAGCCGATACCCTCACGATGGCAGAAATCCAAGATTCCCTCCTCGATCGGTTCACGATTGAGCATATTGAGCCGTCCCTGATAGATCAGCAGGGGCACATCGCGCTCACGCAAATACTTGGCCGCCGCCTGCAGCGGCTCCAGCGGCCAGTTGGAGATACCGACATACAGTGCCTTACCCATACGCACCACATCCACCAGCGCCTGCAGGGTTTCCTCGATAGGCGTATTGGGGTCGAAGCGATGGGAATAGAAGAGATCGACATAGTCGAGATGCATACGACGGAGCGACTGGTCGAGACTCGAGATGAGGTACTTGCGACTACCCCACTCGCCGTAAGGGCCGTCCCACATACCATAGCCGGCCTTGGTGGAGATAAACAGCTCGTCACGATACGGACGGAAATCCTGGTCCATCAGCACGCCCATCGTCTCCTCGGCACTACCGGCCGGCACACCGTAGTTGTTAGCAAAATCGAAATGCGTGATGCCATGATCAAAGGCAAAGCGAGTGATAGCCCGACTACGCTCCAGCGGTGCATCACCGCCAAAGTTGTGCCAGAAGCCCAGACTGACCTTCGGCAACAGCACACCGCTACGGCCGCAACGGCAGTAGATACGATCCATCAGCGAATAGCGTTCCGGGGAAGCATGGTAGAGCATCGATGTTGTCATGGTATTCTTGAATTGGATTTTAGTGGATTAACTACGTTAAAAAACCGCTGCAAAATTACTGCTTTTTCCCGACATACGCAAACATACGCGTATGTTATACAACACAAAAGTACGTAAAAGTACGCACCCTGCGACTGATAATCTGCACATTATATGTTTTTGCGCACAAAAAAAAGTACGTAAAATATTGCGTATATCAAATATTTTTTGTAATTTTGCAGCGCAAAAAAAAGAAACATACTATGCAGAAACGTATCGCATTATCGATTGTATTGCTGGCTGCGACGCTTACGGCCGCAGCGATGTCAACGTTGGACAGCCTATTCATCATGCTGGACCAGGATGTCAATCAATCGGGCCACTACAGTGCCCTGCATCAGCAACGCATCGACTCGCTGAAAGCTATTCACCCGATGACCAAGGCGTTGCAACTGCGCATCGCGCGCGAATATCAGTATTATCAGAGCGACAGCGCTTGCGCATGGTATCTGCGTCAGCTGGACAGCGAAGAACCGTACAGGACGCAAGCGTATATGGGGCTGGTACAACTCAGCTACTCGATCGGTAAATACGGAGACGGCATGGTGCTGCTGAGCGAGGTGCAAAGCGTGCCGGACAGCCTGCGGGTGGATTGGCTGGAAGCCGTCTGGCGCCTGCATACCGAGGCCGCCGCTTCATCACGCATACCCAAGATGCGGGATCAATTGCTACGCACAGCGCAGCAGTACTACGACTCACTACTGCACGAGATGGCGCGTCAGGCGCCGGGCAATACGGATATTCGCCTGCGCTATGAGATACTCAACGCCATGGATACCGACGATATCCCGCTCGCGCTGCGCATCAACGATACCATCCTCATGCGCGCAGGCGAATGGACCCACCGCTATGCCATTGAGGCCTACAGTCGCGCTATACTCTACCAGCGCATGGGTGAGGGGCGCCAGTACATCGAGTGGTTGACACGTTCGGCCATAGCCGACGTACGCTGCGGCATCATGGACAACGGTTCGTCGTGGCTGGTGGCTAAAGAGTGCTTTGAGTCGGGTGACCTGGAGCGAGCCTACCGCTATAGCGACTACTCGCTCACGAATGCCTCATTCTTCAACGCACCGACGCGCTTTATCCAGACCTACGCCCTGGGCCACGAGATAGCCAACAGTTACGAGCAACAGCTGCATAAGTCGTCGGTACGACTGATCATCGCCCTGGTGGCGCTGGCCATACTGCTGATCATCATGGTAGCGGGCGTGTTCTTCTCGCTGCGCCAAAACAGACGTCTGCATGCCATGAATCGCGAGATGAAAACCATGAACGAAGAGCAGCGCATGATCAACCGTCAGCTGAAGGAGGCCGATAAGGTGAAGGAACAATATATATGCCGCTACCTGGAGGTCTATAGCGACTATATCCGCCGCCTGACCACCATGGCACGCAAGGCCGGTGAGAAAGATCCGGCCGGATTTATGGACCGCGAGATGGACAATTTCTACCGCTCGTTCGACGACACGTTCCTCTCGCTCTACGGTACGTTCGTGGATGATTTCAACGCCCTCTTGAAACCCGAGGCACAGCTCACGCCCAAGCCGGGCGAACGCATGACGATCGAGATGCGTATCTTTGCGCTGATCCTGCTGGGTATCACCAGCTCGGCCAAGATAGCCGAACTGCTCTGCTACAGTCCAAACACGATCAGCAACTACCGTGTAAAAATGAAGAACGCCGCCCTGGGTGATCGAGATACCCTGGAGCAGCGCGTACAGCAGATCGGAAAATAAAAGTCCCTACTCTTGCAATTGCTGAGCTTTTTCCAGATCGCGGCGGGCCTTATCGGCCTGCCCCATCTCGGCATACAGTTCGCCGCGCAGTTGATAGCCCTCCGGCTGACGGGGAGTGAGCTTGATCAGTCGGGTATAGTCGCGCAGCGCCGCCTTGGGATTCTTCAGCAGTTCGTACAGCACACCCCGCATGCGATAGAGGTCGGCGAGCGACTTATCGGCCGTCTTACGATAGCGAATCGCACGGCTCAGGTCATCCACAGCCGCCTGGAGCTCGTCCTGCTGGAGATAAGCCGTAGCACGCTGGGTATAGAGGCGACCATCCTTAGGATGACGCTCCAGTTGGGCCGTAGCAAGGCGGACGACCTGCTCATAACGTTCCTCCGCAAGCATGTAGTCGATGAAGTTGGGCTTCATCTCTGCACGCAGAAAAGAAACCGTCAGACAAAGCAATATGAGCAGGAAGCGGCGCTTCATCATTCTTCCATGCGGAATAGTTCGTCCCATGATTTTACTTCGTAGAACTCGAAGAGGTCCTCGGCGTCGAGCAGGCGCAGGACGCTACGCGGCAACAGACGCAGTAGCGGCAGGGGCAGATCCATCTGGGGCGCAAACTCATCATCGTCGTGATAGACGGTACGTCCGCTATGAATAGCCTCAGTAAGCGCCTCGTGGGCCGCATCCTCAAACATATCGTAGATGCCGTCGGGCAGGTCCTCGATCATGCAGGAGTTATACCCCTTGCGGATATAATCGGCAATATGCCCGATCTGCTGGTCGGACAACTGAATCTGCGCCTCGTCATCATAGATGATCTCACCGTTGCGGTACTGGGCCCACTGGAAGGGGATGGAATGCATGAGGGATTCGAAGATTTGAAGATTCGAAGATTGGCGGGTTTGAAAATCGGCGGAGCATACACCCCGCCGATATTTCAAACTGTTACAAATCTAAAGGATTAGAGCTGAACACCGATAGCATTGTAGCGTACGCCGTTCTTGATGATCACGAGCTGACCATTCTCAAATACCTTGATAGCCTTCTCAGAAACCTTGGTATTCTCAACGCCCTGCAGTTCACCTACCTGGATAGCCTTGATACGATAGCCACCGTCAAATTCCTTGATCTGGACATCACCACCCATAGCGGTGTACTCAATCTGCTTCCATACGTAGCCTTGCTCATCAGCACCTTCACTACCCTTAGCAGGGCAAGTCAGGTCAGCCGTAACAGCAATAGCATTTACCGGGAAAGCATCTGTTGCATCTTTAAAGTTAGCAGCTGTACTACCCTTAGCAGCAACGGTCAGGACAATCTTCTCACCAGCATTGGTATTCTTGATGATCAGGATACCATTCTTGCCACCAAACTCATAGCACTTACCCGGATAGATAACGAATGCTTTCGCCTTATCCGAACCATTCTTGATCTGGAAAACTACGCTCGGCTCTGCGTTAATGTAACTCTCGCTTGCAATACCACCCTTGATGTCGTAAACATACTTACCAGCCTGGGTGTCCGAAGCAGTTTCGTTAAGCGTAGCTTCACCTACGGTCCACTGATCGATAGAAGTACCAACGGTTGTCAGGTCGATAACCTTAGCGTTAACTGTCAGCGCTGCGATAGCAGCTGCTGCGAAGAGGAAAAATTTCTTCATGTTTGTTGAGTTTTAAAAGTTAGTTATTGTTGTTGTTTCGTTTTGTTTCACGCTGCAAAATTACTGCTTTTTTTTCAAACGAACAAGTAAATTCTGACGAAAAATGTGGAAAAATTGCTTTTTTACTACTCTGCGGCGTCAGGATCCTTGCCGTTGTATAGGATATTCTTGCATTTCTTGTACTCCTCCACCGGCATCGGCTTGGGATTGATGTTGCAGTTCTCGAAGCGCAAGTCCTCTGCGAACTCCATCTTGATACCCTTCTTGTTGCCAATGATCATAACATTGTCGAAGAGGATATTGTGGACGGGTTTGCCCTTGAGTCCCTGGATCTCGACCGCCTGCTTGGAGCCGATACAGGTGATGTTACGGAAGGTGATGTTGGACCAATCGGGGAAGAAGGCATTCTTGTCGTCGCTATCCGTAGCACTCACGCCGGCGCCCTTGTCGGCATAGCCGGAGGAGATGAGGATGGCCGACTCCACGATATTCTTCATGATGATATTCTGGCAGTACACATCTTCGCACCAACCGCCACGACCGGGAGCCGACTTGAAGCGGCAACCGATATCCGTACCGTCGAAGAAGCAATCCTTCACCACGAGGCGCTGCATACCGCCCGAGAACTCGGATCCGATCACGAATCCACCGTGAGCACGATAGACCGTATCGTTGCAAATCAGGAAGTCGCGTTGCGGTCCGGCATCTACGCCCTTCTGACCAACGCCACCCTTCATACAGATACCGTCGTCGCCGCAGGAGATATTGCAGTTGACGATCAGCGCCACCTGGATATTACCCGGATCCATGGCGTCGCCGTTTTGTGCCCAATGCGGACAGCGGATATTGACGCCATCTATTATAAGGTTTTGCACGCGCGTGGGCACGAGGTGGAACTTCGGCGAGTTCAGCAGGTGAACATGCTCTACGAGCACGTTGCGGGAGTCGGTGATATTCACCAGGTGCGGACGCATCTTCTCCTGGATGATCGGATCGTTGGCGATATTAGGCACACCATACTCCTTCTTGAGGTTGAAGGGATACCATACCTTCCAGTTCTTGCTATTACCATCCTGCTTCAGCACGCCACCCATCTCCAGGGCTTCGTTCCAGATGTCTTCGCTCACCTTCTTCTGCTTGATTGGGCGCCAGTAGAAGCCCTGACCGTCCAGCGTACCGTAGCCGGTAATGCTGACGTTCTCCAGTTTGGAGCCATAGACACAGGCGTGGCATTTCTTGCTTCCGTCGCGCAGGGTATCGTTCTTCTGAACGTACAGTTCCTTGTTGGTAGAAAAGAGGATAGTAGCCTGGGGCTCCAGGTGCAGGTCAAAATTGCTGATCAGCTTAATCGGACCCGTGAGCCACGTACCGTTGGGCACCACGAGGTGACCGCCACCCTGCTTCTTGAGGTGCTTCAATGCTGCCGCAAAAGCCTCGGAGCAGTCGGTCTTGCCGTCGCCTACAGCGCCAAAGTCGGTCAGCGTGACGGTATAGTCAGGGATGACTACCTCCTGTACTTCCTCTACGGCGCAGGGCAGATCCTGATAGTAGTGCGAGTATTTGGTCTCTGCCTGCAGGGCCAGTACGGCCATAGCGGCTACCAAAGAGAGTGCAATTCGTTTCATTATCATGTCGTGTTAATTGATCTATATCAGTTAGAACAAATTCTGTACCAAACTATTCAGATAAACCTCCAGATTGGTATAATTCTTATCAAGCGTATAGTTTTTACTATCGGCCGAGGCGTTCTTATCCAGTCCGTTGGCATCTTCCCACTCGTCGGGCATACCGTCGCGGTCGGTATCCTTAGGCGCCGTACCGACGTTCAAGGTCGGATAGCCGCCTACGTCGGAGGGCGAGTCGATAAGTCCCTTGGTAGAGCCATTCGAACCCGTATAGGTATAATTACCGTTACGCACCTCGCCCACGATACGGGTATCGATGACGTCGCGGTGGAGCGAGCATCCGGCCTTGGTGAGCACAGTCTCGAAGGCCTCTTCGGCACTCTGTTCGTTGTCAAGCGCGGTAAGACCTTCCGTCCAACGGGCAGATGCCTTCACATTGCTGCCCGTCTGGGTCGATCCTTTCCAGTTGTCGGCCGTCACGTCGGAATAGCCGTACATATAGTTGCCGGAGAGCCAGAACTTACCCGGAATGAGCGTATGTCCATCGGAGCAGAGCGAACAGCTAACGGTAGGATCCACGAGGCGGTTCTTCTTGCTCGTTGCGGGACCGTACTTATAGTAGTTGTTGACCATGTTGATTTTACGCACCTGGTCGTAGCCCTCGCCACCATAGGTAGAGTTGCCACCCCAGTTATAGACTACGTTGTTGACATAGTCGATCGGACCGAAGCACTTGTTGTTGACATACGAGTGGTCGAAACGCGGGTTACGCGAGTCGTGATGGGCCAGCAGGTTGTGATGGAACGAAGCGTTCGTACCGCCCCATATACCGCCGTAGCCGTGGTTGCCCTTGACGTGCACCGACTTCCGTAAACTCTCCGTGATGAAACAATACTGGAGTGTAAAGTCGGTATTGCCATAGCAGCTGACGCACTCGTCCGTGGACCAAGAGAAAGAACAGTGGTCCACGATGATACGACTATGATCGTTGATCGAGAGCGCATCACCCTCCACCTTGTTCTGGTCACCCATACGGAAGCGCAAGAAGCGCATAATGATGTTGCTGGCCTTGACCACCACGGGATAGCCCGCAATACAAATACCGTCGCCTGGGGCTGTCTGGCCTGCGATAGTCAGGTTGCCACCCGTGATCTCCAGTTGGCTCTTGAGCTGGATGGTACCGGCTACGTCGAAGACGATGGTACGCGTACCGTCCATCTGCACGGCTTTGCGCAGCGAACCCTGGATAGGCAGACCGGTGGTCTGGTCGCGCTCGTCGGAGAGCGTAGTGACATGCACCACAACGCCTCCGCGTCCACCCGTAGCATACTTACCGCCACCATCTGCGCCCGGGAAAGCGAGCACAGAGGTGGTAGGTTCTACGGGATCCGGCTTGGGTTCACAAGCCGCAACACCGAGCAACGTAAGCAGCAATATGATGCCGTGATTAATACTCATAGTCATTCCAGAGTGTACCGTTGGAAGCAGCGATATTGACATCGAAGATAGGCCAATACTGGTGCATATCGATGTTGGTGCCATCCTTGAAGAGATACCAGTTCTCGGTGGTGATATCGGGCACACCATCCTTGTCGAAGAACGACTTAGCTACCCAGCCGTTCTCTTTGTCAAACTCGGCCGGACGCGTAGCATCCAGGTCCAGACCGATGAAGCGGTCGAAGATATAAGCGGCGCCGTTCTGCGCATAAGCATCGTTGCGTACAAAGTGGAAATAAACCGAGTCGGGACGACCGGCGTACGCACCGGTACCCTTCTGCAGGTCATATACATCGGCTTGTGCTTTCTCCAGTTTCTCACGGAGCAGACCCCAACGCATAAGGTCGTACTTACGCAGGTTCTCACCGCAGAACTCAAAGGCACGCTCATCTACGATGGCGTCGAAGTCGAGCGGCTTGCTGGCCAGACCGGCACGAGCACGTACGCGGTCCAGACACTGCTGCGGGCTGATGCCATACAGGTTGCCGGGAGCGTTACCCTCGCGCGAACCGATAGCCGCCTCAGCAAACATGAGCAGGATGTCGGTATAGCGGAGCACGGGCATGTCGATGCAGTCCTCGTTGCTGGAATAGCTACGCTTCATCCACTCTACACGCAGTTTGCCCAGATACATCTGGCCTACATTGGACTGCTTCTGATAGAGCTTCTTGTCGGTAGCGGCTACGCCGGGGAACACCTTGTCTGTATAGGACGAACCGGTACCCTCACCGTTGTCATACTCCCAAGTCCAAGGCAGGATGGTGATATCACGACGCTTGTCGTTCTTGTCATACGCATAGTAGAAGGTAGGCACGATCTCAATCATAGCCTGGGTCTTGGCATTGTTGTTATTGCCCTGACCGAAGGAGATGGTGTTGATCAGGTTGCCGGCGCAGTTGGTGGACATCTTGTTACCCGTAAGTGCCAGTACCTGGCCACGAGCGCCATCCAGGAAGGGCAGTGCCCAGATCCACTCTGACTTAGAGTAGTCGGTCACGTCCTGGCAGAGGTCTTTGAAGACATCCTCGAAGTTGTCCTTAAACTTCACATCCTCCTGCTTGATCACCTGTGCGCAAGCCCAAACAGCCTCTTGATAAAGCTCCTGGCGTTTGCCGGCATCCTTGACGTTATACTGTACGGAGCAGGCCTTAGTACCACCCTCGGTGAATACGTCCGGACGCATAGCCAGACCGGCGTACATGAGGTCCATACGTGCCAGCAGACCATAAGCCAGAGCTTTGCTGGGACGACCGGTATAGTTACCGGCATTGCCCGGGCACTGTGCCGACCACGGCATGAGGCGGGCAGCATCCTTGAGGTCGATACGCAGTTGTTCGAACACGACGTTACGGTCTTGCTTCTTGGTATAGAGCACCTCGGAGTTATGACCGTTGAACGACTCGAAGCAAGCAGGTACATCGCCCCACAGCTTCACCATCTCCAGGTAACAGAACGCACGAAGCGTAAGCGCCTCACCAAGCAGATACTTGAAGGTAGCATCCGTGGTATCCGAGTGCAGACGGATACCGTCTATCACTACGTTGGCACGCTCGATAGCCGAGTTGAGATATGCCCATGGATCCTTACCGTTAGAGGTAGAGAGGTTACCCGTACCGCCGGTCATGTTATAGGCCGCATACTCAGCATCCTCGGTCTTGGAGCAATGCTCGATATCGGTATTCATAGCCACGTAACCACCGCACAGACGGTTGCGGAACGACTTATCCTCGCCAAAGCAGTTGTAGATCGCACCGATGGCTTGTTGTGTCAGGTCGGCCGACTTGAAAACGGCTTCATCCATTGCGGAAGGAGACTCGGTCTCAAAAAAGTCTTTCTCACAAGCTACAAGCGTGAGCGCCAAGACACTAAGAATAATATATTTTGCTTTCATAATTTCGCAGAAAATTTAGAATTGAATATTCATACCAACGTTGATACCGCGGCTCTTAGGATATGCCGAGAAGTCCACGCCCGGGGTGAGCGGGTTCTTGCTGCTGCGGGTATCCACCTCCGGATCCAGTCCGCTATACTTGGTAGCGCAGAAGAGGTTAGTTCCCTGTACATAAACGCGGATGTTGCTGATGACCTTGGTCTTCTCCATCCATACCTTCGGGAGCGAGTAGCCCAGCGTCAACTGGTTGAGGCGCAGGAAGGAACCATCCTCCAGGCACTGATCGGTCACTACATAGTGCGACATGATAGGGCTGTAGGTATTGGCACCCTTGTCGATATTCATCTGGTCGATCTGATTTGCAAAGGTGGTGTAATCATCACCAAACACCATCGCACCGGTAGCATATACATCAGGCATGTATTGACCCTGATTGGAATAGAGCGAGTAGCGATTCTCGAAGCTCATTGCCGAGATGAGGTTACGCATCCTGGTCTTCTCCGTTACGGTGGTGTACTCCATCTTGGAGAGGTTCAGGATCTTGTTGCCAAATGCAAAGGTAAAGTTGGCAGCCAGGTCGAACTTACCCCACTTGTCGCCGCCGATATTAAAGTTGATATTGAAACCACCCGAGTGAGTCGGAACGGTATTACCCAGAATGGTCTTGTCGGCCTCGGTGATCACGCCGTCGCCGTTCAGGTCTTTAAACTTGATCGAACCCGGCACGGGCTTGTTGGACAGGAAGCCGTCACCATAGGCGACAACGTCTGACCGGATGCCCCAAGAATGGGTAGCGGGAACGTAGGTCTGGAAGTCAGCTGCGGTATAGTAACCGTCGGTCACATAACCCAGCACGTTACCTACTGGCTGGCCTACCTCAAGCAGGAACTCGGCCGTGGTCAGGTACTCGGACGAACCGAAGCAACTGGTCTGCGCGAGCATCGAGGTCATATTACCCAGGTCTTGTACGCGGGTCTTGTTGAACGAGATATTAGCGTCAACCGACAGGTTGTAGCTCAGGCTCTTGGACTTATGGTCAAGGATGATACCCTTGATAGAGAACTCCATACCCATGTTGCGGGTAGAACCGATGTTCTGGTACTGGAAGTTGTAACGAGCCGGCATATTCTGACGGATGATGAGGTCCTTGGTAGTATTCCAATAGAGGTCGATCGTACCGGTCAGGCGGTCACGCAGGAAGCCGAAGTCGATACCGAAGTCGCGAGTCACTGTGGTCTCCCATTTCAGGTTGGGGTTGGAAGCGATTTTCTCCGAGCCACCTACCACGAGGATATTGCTCGAACCGGAGCCCATATCGAAATAGGTCATCTGCTGCGAGAGGAAGTCAGGATGGAGGTATCCGAGGTCCACATTGTTGTTACCCGCCATACCATAGGAGAGACGGAACTTGAGGTTGGTGAGCCAATCTGCATCCTGCATGAAATCCTCGTCCGACATACGCCATGCCACAGCAGCTGATGGGAAGTAGCCCCACTGATTACCCTTAGCGAAACGCGTGGAGCAGTCTGCACGGAAGGTAGCGGTCAGGTAGTAACGTCCCTTGTAGTCGTAGTTAGCACGAGCGAGGAACGAAAGCTGGTTATCACGCGGATCCACATAGTTGGTGATCTCTGAGTAAGCTGCCTGGCCGAGATAGTTGAATATCTCGCCGTTCTCTACGTCGTAGCTACCCTTGTAGCCAAAGCCGTACTGGTTGTTGGTCCAGCCCTTGCGGATAACGGTCTCCTCACCGACCAGCACGCTAACGTTATGGTCGGAGTTGAAGGTTTGCTTCCACTCCAGGGTGTTATGGTTGGTCAGCACGGTGCTATACTCGTCGGTCACCTGTAGTTGTGCCGTTCCGGCCTCAATGCCGGGACGTCCGGTGTTGCGTGCATAGTAGGTGGTAGGACCATAGTAGCGGTTGGTAGAGATATGACGATTCTGGTAACCCAGGTCCACACGTACGGTGAAGTGCTTTGCAAACTTGTAGCTGGCATAGCCCTGGATATTCCACTTGTTGTCCACCTTGAACTTATAGTTGTCGCGGATGGTGGTCAGCGGGTCATAGAGCGAACCGAAGGTCTCATCCTCGTCCTCCATGGTACCGTCGTTCTTCGAGAGGAGCGTGGTCGGCGTATATACTACGCAGTTACGCAGACGTGACTCGGTAGATGTACCGTTGTCCTTGATGGCGTTGGAACCGGATCCCAGCACCTGGGTGTTGGTGAAGCGAGTCGTAAAGCCGAGGGTGAAATTCTTGAAGGGTTTGAACTTAGCCTTGGCAGCAACGTTGTTGCGTACATAGTTCGACTGCTCCATGATGGCCTTGTCGTCAATACGGTTGTAGGAGACGTTGAAGTTAGCCGCCTTGTTACCGCCGGAGAAGCTTACCGACTGATTGGACGTAAAGCCCGTACGGCCAAAGGTCTGATCCTGCCAGTCAATAAACGGATGCAGGCTGGGATCGGCATACTCGCTCAGCAAGGTGCTGATCGGAGTCGTCTCGATTTCCGACGGCGATTTGTACTTGGTGTCGTTGTACTTCTTGTCGAAATAAGCGTAGAACTGACCACGCAGGTCGGAGTTGCCCGGATCGGTGGTGTTGTACTTCATCGAAGCCCACTCATACTGCATAAGCGCAAAATCCTCGGGATCCATTACGTCATACTTCTTGGCGATCTTCTTCCAACCGATGAAGCCCGAGTAGTCCACATGGAACTTCATCTTGTCGTCGTCCGAATCAGAGTCCTTGGTGGTAATGATAATTACACCGTTAGCACCCTGGGCACCGTAGATAGCGGTAGCAGCTGCATCCTTCAGGACGTCCATCGATTGGATGTCGCTGGGAGCGATATCCGAGATAGACGAAACAGGCATACCGTCCACGATGTAGAGCGGGTCGTTGGATTGAGTAAGAGAAGTACCGCCACGTACACGAATCTTTAGATCGGCATCCGGACTACCTTCAGTAGTGGTCACCGTCACACCCGACAGCTTACCCTGGAGCGCTTCCGCAGCCGAGGTAACAGGCACGTCCTTCAGTTGTTCGGCACCTACCGAAGCCACGGAGGTAACGACGTCGCGCTTCTTGGTCGTACCATAACCGGTAACGACTACCTCTTCCAGTACTTGTTTGTCTTCCTCAAGCACTACGTTAATCACATTGCCTGTGATTTGCACCTCTTTGGTCTTCTGACCAACATAGGAGAACACAAGCACTTTAGCATCGTCCGGTACATCAATCGAGTACTGACCATCAAAGTCCGTCACCGTACCGATAGTCGTTCCCTTGACAACAACCGATGCTTGGATAACGGTCTCACCCGTTTGATCTTTCACAACACCCGTAATGACACGTGCTTGCAGCCCCATACCGATCAGCAGGAGACCAAACACCGTCATCACACGAATTGCACTGACATTCAGTTTCATAAGAGATAACTTGTAAATTTTTTGGTTAGTATTAGAGTTTTAATTCTGTTTGTGTACGTAGCACGTATATCAAAAAACAGGTGCAAAGTTAGAGTTTTTCGCGCGCATGTATGTGTAAAAATTGACGGAAAAAGTGCACATCCATTGAAAACGTAGCATTTTTTCCGTCAGATATTGATTTTTTCTTAGCTCTCGAAGGGTTCGGAATAGTCGCAGCCCAACTGCCAACGTGAGCAGCCGTAGCGGGTGCGTCCGCGGATGATTGTACCGCGTCGGCATACGGGACACATCAGTCCGGCCTTGTTTTGCTTGAGTTCGCGCACCACGTCGGTAGTCATCTGCTTCAGCTCGTCCAGGAACTGTCGGGCGGTATATTCGCCCCGCTCTATCTCGCGCAACTTTTTCTCCCACCGGCCGGTCAGTTCGGCCGACTTCAAGAGCGGCGAGATGATGATATGGATCAGCTCGATGCCCACGGGCGTCGCCTTGATAGTCTTGCGCTCCTTGACGATATACTTACGCTGGTAGAGCTTCTCGATGATCGCAGCGCGCGTAGAGGGACGACCTATACCGTTCTCCTTCATCGCATCGCGCAGGTCCTCGTCCTCGACCGTCTTGCCCGCCGTCTCCATCGCCCGCAGCAGCGTAGCCTCGGTATAGTATTTGGGCGGCGTGGTGGTCTTCTCCTTCAGTTGGGGTTCGTGCGGCCCCTGTTCGCCCTTGACGAAGGCCGGTAGGGACTTGGCTTCCTCCGACGAGTCGTCGTTCTCTTCACTAGGATTACCAGGATCCCTAGGAGTCCTAGGCTCACTAGTTTCAAAGACTACGCGCCATCCGGATTTCAGCACCTCGCGACCGGTGACGCGGAAAGGTATCTCGCCGGCCTCAGCCAGCACGGTGGTGTTGCTCACCTCGCAGTCGGGATAGAAGGCGGCGATAAAGCGCAGTGCCACCAGGTTGAACACCTTCTGCTCATCAGCCGTCAGTCCTACGGGACGTTGACCGGTAGGGATGATGGCATGGTGGTCGGTGACCTTCTTATTGTCAAACACCTTCTTGGACTTCGGCAGCGAACCGGGGCCCTTGCCGCCATCGGCGCGAAGCGCTAAGAGGGGCTCTACCTGAGGGTATTGCTCGCGAATGCCGCGGAGCGTAGCCGGCACCTTAGGATAGATATCTTCGCTCAGGTAGGTGGTATCCACACGCGGATAGGTGGTGATACGTTTCTCGTAGAGCGACTGGATGAGCTTCAGGGTCTGGTCGGCTGAGAAGGCAAACTTCTTGTTGCACTCCACCTGCAGGCTCGTCAGGTCGAACAGTTTGGGCGCAAACTCCGTGCCCTTCTTCTTCTCCACCGACGTGATGGTGAGCGGCGTCGAGCCTGCCTGCATCATCAGTTTCTGTCCCTCGTCCAGGGTATTAATGGCGTACTCGCCTTCCTCCGCGGGCAGTTGAGCCGTGAAGAGGGTATCCCGATAGAGGGTCTTGAGTTCGTAGTAGGTACGGGGCACGAAGTGCTCAATCTCCGCCTGACGCTTGACGATCAGCGCGAGCGTAGGCGTCTGCACACGTCCGATAGAGAGCACCTGGCGGTCGCGCCCTACTCCTTTAGAATAACGCACGGTGTACGCGCGCGTGGCGTTCATGCCCAGCAGCCAGTCGCCGATAGCACGCATCAGTCCGGCTTCGTAGAGGTGCTGGTAGTTGTCCTGGTCCTTGAGTTGACGAAAGCCCTCGGCGATCGCCTCCTCGGTCAGCGAACTGACCCACAGACGCTTCACGGGACACTTACAACCCGCCTTCTGATAGACCCAACGCTGGATCAGTTCTCCCTCCTGGCCGGCATCACCGCAGTTGATTACCTCGTCGGCTTGTGCGATGAGCTCGCGGATGATGTTGAACTGCTTCTGCACGCCCTTGTCGTCATCCACCTTGATACCGAAACGCGTCGGTATCATCGGTAGCGAACTGAGGCTCCATGCCTTCCACTGATCATTATAGTCCTGCGGATCGAGCAGCGAGCAGAGGTGACCAAAGGTCCAGGTGACCTGGTAACCGTTGCCTTCGAAATAGCCATCGTGGCGCTGGTTGGCTCCCAGCACCTTGGCGATATATTGTCCCACAGAGGGTTTCTCGGCTACGCAGACGATCATTGTTCGATTAGGGGTTATGGGTTACGGGTTATGGGTTACGGGTTATTTCTTGACGCCATAGCCATAGCCGTAGCCGGCACGTACGTTCTTGACGGCATTGAGCACGCAGCAGAGCTGCTTCATGCGATGCTGGTCGGCCATCTGATTGATAAAGTCGATCATGTCGACAGTGGTATAGTTGGCGCGGCAGACATAGAGTGTCACGTCGGCAATACGGTCGAGCAAGAAGGTATCGCTCACCAGGGCGCACGGGGCCGAATCGACTATTATATAGTCGTATCGCTCACGCAGGGCTGCAAATAGCTGGTCAAGACGTTTGCTCTGCAGCAACTCGTTCGGGTTGGGCGGTATCACGCCGCAGGGAATGATATCCAAGTTGCGGTGTTCGCCGCTCGGCACGATCAGATCGTCCACAGTGTAGGCATCCTCGGCCAGATAACTGGTCAGACAGCCCTGTTGCTGCAGGCCGAAATAGTGGGCCAGCATCGGCTTGCGTACATCCAGTCCGACGAGTGCCACACGCTTGCCCAGGATGGCCAGCGAGAGGGCTACGTTGGTCGATACGTACGACTTACCTTCACCATTGACGGATGAGGTGACGAGCACCACAGGGTTCTTCACATCCGACGGCACGACAAAGCGCAGGTTGGTACGCAGTAGTCGGAACAGTTCGGCCGAGACGGTGGACTCACCCTCCCTGATAGCGATATGCTTGCCACGTGAGTTGGCCACTATCTGACCCAGATAAGGCACCTTGAGACGTTTCTCAAACTCCTTGGGATCGCGTATCTTATTATCCAGCAGCACGTAGAGATAGAGCAGTCCGGCCGGCAACATGAGGCCCAGGAACAGACAAATCACGATGATCTTCAGCGGCTTCGGACCGGAGGTCTCGGGATCGGCACGCGGGATGTCGATGGTCTTGGTCGGCGTAGCCGCAGAGGCCAGCATGAGGGCATTCTCCTCGCGCTTCTTAAAGAGCAGCATATAGAGCGACTCTTTGAGCTGGCGCTGACGTGCCAACTCGACATACTCGCGCTCCTGCTTGGGTACACGCTGGATACGCTCCATCAGTTCCGACTGACGCATCTCCAGGCCGGCCTTGCTGATCAGGAGACCCTCGCGCACGTTGGTCACGCTGGTGACGATATTTGTACGCATGTTACCGAGATCGGCATTGATCTGATCCAGTACGGGACTACCTTCTACGGCGGTACGTTGCATCCGCATGTAGCGCAGCAGCGTCTCGTTGTACTCGGCTATGTAGGCGGCCAGGGCCTCATCCTGCACGCTAACATTCGTAGGCAGCAGGCTATGCTGATTGCGTTCGTCACGCAGGAACTCAGCGATATAGTTCACCCACGACAGTTGGGTCTCCACCTCCGCCAGTTGCTTCTGGTCTTCGGCGCCCGACTGGAGCAGCAGTTTGGCCTCCTCGCCCAGGTTGGCCATGTTATGCTCCGACTTATAGTGCTCCACGGCATCCTCTGCCGCCGACAGTTCGGCGGATATAATCTCCAGGCGCGACTGAATAAACTCAGCCGTATTGGTAGCGATCATGTTCTTGTCGGCCAGGGCGTTACGATTATAATTGGTAATCAGCGCATTAAGCAGGTCGGCGTCGCGCGAAGGCATGGTGGAACGAATCGAGAGGTCGAAGATATTCGACTCGCGCTTGTGCTGGGCAATTTGCATCATGCCGGTATAGTAGGCAATGGCGTTAGACACCGTGCGGTGCTGGATGCGATACTTGGCGCCAGGTTGCAGCTCGGCGATAGGCGTCAGTTTGATCCGACCGATCGGCAGTTCGATCGGTTGACTGAAATCACGCACCTCTACCGAGCCGGTCTCGCCGAAGCCTGTGCTCGACTTGATCTTATAACCTTTGCCGGTAGGCTTGATTGTCAGAGTGAAGGTCTTTTTCTTTCCTTTCTCCGACAACTGCAAGCAGTCGAGCCGGAAGGTATGCTTCGGATACTCGCCCTCCCAGCGATACTCGGGCTTGCACCAGTGGCTCTCCATCAGGTCGAGTTGGTTAATCGCCTGCAGCATCAGGTCCTTGGAACTGAGCACCACCAGTTCGTCCTCGGCCGTCCGGTTGCCACCGATGCCGAGCATGCTCATCTGGTCGAGTGTTCCGGCACCAAGTCCCTCGTCACGCTGACGCAGCATGATGGATGCCTGGGTAGTGACCTTAGGAGTGGTGCGCACCAGATACCAAACGCCCAGTAGCACAAACGCTACCAGTCCGATCAGGAACCAGTACCATTTCTGCAGCACCAGGCGGAGGATCTTGCGCAGGTCTATCTCTGTTGTTGTCCTATTTGCAGTTTGTTCCATAACGTTGCCTATTTCTTGGTAGTATTCACCACAGTTACAATTACCGTTGCCGCACTCGCCACAGTAGATACCATGCTCAGCCAGAGGCCCAGGTTGGTACTATTAATCGCACGCACCTTGTTGGGCGACACGTAGATCACATCGTTCTGCTGGAGGTAGTAGTAGGGCGATGTGAATAGGTCGGAAGACGTCAAGTCGATACGAGCGAACTCCAGTTTGCCGTCCGTCTCACGCGTCACGAGCACGTTATCACGCCGTCCGTAGATAGTCAGATCGCCGGCTGCGCCTAGCGCCTCCAGTAGCGTCAGACGTCCGTTGGGCATCGACTGCCGCCCGGGACGGTTCACCTCGCCCATGACCACCACCGTGGGACTGAGCAACTGGACGTTGACCGTCGGATTCACTATCTGCGCCTGGAGCCGGTCACGCACCAGGTCAGCCACCTCGGAGCGGAGCAGACCCTCTACGTGCAGCGTGCCAAGGAGCGGGAACTCGATATTTCCCTCGGCATCCACCATATAGTTCTGCAGCGACGGCGTCGTATTGACCGTGCTGCTACCGGGCGAGCTATAGACAGTGGTCGGCAGGTTGTAGGGCACCACGGCCTCGGCATCCAGGGCCGAGACGGTGATTGACAGGGCGTCGCCGGCCTTGATGCGCGGCTCTACCTGACGCTCGAACTGGGGATTCAGCGAATCCGCCGTGGACGGCTCTACGCTGGTTAGATAGGTCATCTTCTTCTGCGTCACGCACCCGCACCATAGGCAGGCCACCGACAGCAAAATGATATAGATTCTACTCCGACTCATACGATTTACAACAAATTTAGCGTGCAAAAGTACAACTTTTTTCTGACATATGCAAATAAAACACATTTTTTTGCCAAAAACTTGCAAGTATGAAAAAAAAGTCGTAATTTTGCAGGCCAAAATGTGTTTGAATCATGACAGAAGCAGATATACAAGCTATCAAGCAGCGCTATAAGATCATCGGCACCAACCCGCAACTAAATCGCGCCATCGAGATTGCCGTCCAGGTAGCCCCAACGGATTTGAGCGTACTCATCACGGGTGAGTCGGGTGTTGGAAAAGAGCATTTCCCGCGCATCATCCACGATTGTTCGCCCCGCAAGCACGGTCCGTACTTTGCCATCAACTGCGGCGCCATCCCTGAGGGTACGATGGATAGCGAACTCTTCGGTCACGAGCGCGGCGCCTACACCGATGCACATGCCGAGAAGAAAGGCTACTTTGAGATCGCTAACGGCGGTACGCTCTTCCTGGACGAGGTGGGCGAGATGCCGCTGCAGACCCAGGTCAAGTTGCTGCGCGTACTGGAGAGCGGCGAGTATATCCGCATGGGTGGTACCAAGGTGCTCAAGACCAACGTACGCGTCGTAGCCGCCACCAACCTCGATATGCGGCGCGCCATACAGAACGGTAAGTTCCGCGAGGACCTCTACTACCGACTCAATACCGTAGAGATACGCGTACCGGCCCTGCGTGACCGCAAAGAGGATATACCCTTGCTCTTCCGCAAGTTTGCGCTCGACTTTAGCGACCGCTATCGCCGTCCGCCTATCCGCCTGACAGCCGAGGCCACCCAACTGCTGCAGAACTACTACTGGAACGGCAATGTCCGCCAGCTCAAGAATATCGCTGAGCAGATATCCGTACTGGAGACCCAGCATGAGATAGATGGCAACACGCTGCGCCAGTACCTGCCGAAGAACGAGCAGGAGAATAAGTTCGGACTGGCCCGCATCAGCTTCACGGAAGACCCCTCGTCGCGCGAACGCGAGATGCTCTACAAACTGCTGGGCGAGATGAAGGTCATGCGGCAGCAGCTGGACGAACTGCGTGCGCAGCAGAAGCAATCCTATGCAGCCGACCCGTCCTACTACCTGCCCCATCAGGAGACCGACAAAGACGAGCCCATCCAGCTGGCCGAGGAGGTCAAGGACGAACCGCAGCGCGAAGAGCCTGCCACAGCACCCGCCGGCACCGAGATACAGACCATCGAGCAGATGGAGCGCGAGCAGATACGCCGGGCGCTGGAGTTATGCGGCGGCAACCGTAAGGAGGCCGCCAAACGGCTCGGGCAAAGCGAACGAACCCTATATCGTAAAATCAAGAACTATGATTTATAGTCGAAAGTCAAAAGTCGAAAGTCAAAAGCCGTTGGTCGTTAGTCGTTGGTCGTTGGCCAAAAACCTGCACCTATGTCTATTGGCGATGGTGCTGGTGGGGTTGACAGGCTGCTCGATCAGCTATAAGTTCAACGGTTCGAACATCGACTATAGCCTGATCCGCTCCATCTCCATCGAGGACTTTCCCAACAATGCGGCCCTCGTGTACGCACCGCTGAGCAACGCTTTCAGTGAGGAACTGCGCGATACGTATCAGCGCCAAACGCGCCTGCAGATACGTTCCTCGGGCGGCGACCTGGAACTGAGCGGCGAGATCATCGGCTACGACGTGACGCCGATGGGTGTGGCCTCCGACAACTATGCCGCCGAGACCAAGGTCACGCTGCGTGTCCAGGTCCATTTCACCAACAATATCCACCCCGACGAGAGCTTCGACCGCACCTACTCGGCCTACCAGACCTTCGACAGTTCACAGACCCTAAATGCAGTGCAAGAGACGCTCTGTCAGGCCATGATTAAAGAACTTGTGGAGAATATTTACAACGATACGGTTGCAAAATGGTAAAAAAATTTGCGTATATCAAAAAAAAGTTGTATCTTTGCCGCCCGAATTGTGAAATACGAATAAATATATACTAAACGAATATGACAATACTACTTTCTATCTTGATTTTTATTGCAGCTATCCTGCTGATTCTTCTCGTGCTGGTTCAGAACAGTAAGGGAGGCGGCTTGGCTGCCGGTTTCTCGAGTGGCAATCAGGTGATGGGTGCTCCCCGTACGGCTGACTTTCTGGAGAAAGCCAGTTGGACCTTGGCTGCTGTGATCGTACTGCTGAGTATCTTCACGGTAGGTCTGCAGATCGGTCAGAACAAGCAGCACGAGGCTATCGACGAGGATGCTATCGAGCAAGCTGCAGAAGAAGGTGCAGCAGAGGATACACCGGCTGCTGATTTCCAGGAAGAGGCTGCTGAGAAGTAATTCGCTTTACCAGCGCTTCGGATGCCTGAGGCCGCCTATGAGCGTGCCGAGCATATAGAACGGATACACCACTTCTAACAGTAGTGCCACCGCCCACGAGGTTGTGGCGCTACGTTTTTTTAGCATCCGGTATTCTATCGGGAATTTCACGAGCAAGATCGGCGGACATACCACCTGCAGCAGATTCAGCGCCACCACCCACGCACCGCAGCGACGTATATCCCGATCGGTATAGTGCGGCGCCTTGCCGGCCCAGCGCATGCGTTGACGCCATAGGGCGCGCCACGAGGTCAGCGGACGCACCACGGCCGTATAGTCCGGCGCATCGATCACCTCGATAAGCATACCGCGGCGCTTCATCGCCTCCAGCAGAAACATATCGTCGCCGCTGGGCAATTCGGGATGCAGGTCCTGCTCGCACGCGAACCATGCCTCACGCCTAACGATCATATTCGCCCCCGAGCACATCACGGCCCGGCCGCGACGGGCCGTACGCATCGTCAACTCCTGGATAGCTGCATACTCGGCTATCTGGAGTCGCTCCAAGAGCGAGGGATGTTCCCGCTCACTCTCCATGCGGAGCGGCAGGATGAGCAGGTTGGCATCCGTCATGGTCAGTCGCTCTACGGCCGGAGGCAGCACCACATCATCGTCGTGCAGCCAGACATAGTCGGACACGGCCTCACGAATCAGTTTACTGAGGGCATGCTTCTTGCCCAGGTTGTCATCATTGATGCCGCGCCGCGGCGTTAGATGCTGCAGACCAAAACCGGGATAACTCTTGCGGATACACTGCTGGTCTTCCAGCGACACCGGATAGTCGGCCGCCATAAGGGCCATCGCCATACGGTGGTCGTCGTTCACCTGATGCAGTCGAACAGATCGTAAGCGGTTCGACTCCTTGTAGCGCAGCCGTTCCGTACCGGTAGCCTGCAGCGTGATACCCAGCCGTTCGCAGGTGAGGGCCACGGCGGGATAGAGATCGGGTATGTCGGTGAAGTCGAGCGTCAACGACCGGGGGTACTGCACCTCGTCCACCCTGCTGATACGTACGCCCTCGGGCACATAGACCGTTGTGACGCCGAACGTGCGGTTATAGATACGTGCTACGGCATGGTCGCCCTGCAGTGTGTTGCGTTGCAATCCGGGCAGGATCAGCGTACCGCCATGCAGCGCCACGTATTCGTACCAATAAGATGCAGAACTCCAGCAGCGTTCTGCAGACCACTGCGTTATAAGATCGGCTACGCCTGTAGGACCGTTACACTGCAAGAGCGCTTCGCTGTAAGACGCTGCCATCTCGCGGCTCATCCGGATATACGGACTCTCGTTTTTCTCCACGGGGATGTCCTCGCCGTGCAGGATACGGGCCGAGAGGGTCTGGGTGGTGGGTTTGCCCCGCCGCTCCATAAGGCGCTCGTCGCCGGTGAGCGTGATGGGTTCGCCCGGATAACAATGCTGCAGATGCACCTCCAGAAAACGCAGCGCTGTGCCGCAGTTCTTAAGGTGGAGCGTCAACGGTTCACCCGGCTTATGACGGCGAAGGGCCTCCAGCGCATCGTGCATCACCAGCACATCGTCCGGCATATCCGCAGAAACCCTCATCAGAGGGTCTCCGTGGATAGCTTGCAATAGCAATAGTCTATTGGCAATCGATTTCGATATTGGCAGACGAATAGTCAATAGTCGTTAGTCGTTTGTCGTTAGAATCCTTAATCGTTAATGTCCGGCAGCGGACTATAGTCGTGCGAGTAGCGCAGGTGCTGCTCGGTGTAGCCCTCGTCGTAGCGGATAAGCACGTCCTTGATCTTGCCCTGCTCGTCAAAGACAGGTTGATACACCGGATTCACAAATCCCTTGTAGGGCGCGATGCCCAGCGGCTGATAGCGTGCCAGCAGTTCGCGATGCAGGTCCGGATCCACCTTCACGGCGTAGTCCTCTACGAGTTGGCATGCCCGCTCATAGTCGCCCGTGGACACCACCTCTTGCACGATAGCCAGCAGTTGACCGAACAGGCGGCGAACACCCTGGTAGTCGTTCACACGCAGGTAGTGCTTACCGTCACGCTCGATGATCTCGGCCTCGGGCTTCACCGAGTCCACATGAGCCAGCACCCAACGCGCGATGAGCGCGCGGTCGCGCATGTGCGATTCCTCTATATTCTTACCCAGTTCTACGCGCACGAGTTGGGTCATGGCGCCGTTCAGCAACTGGTGGTAGTACTGCGTCTTATACGCTTCCTCGTCGGGTACGATACCCAGTTCCACCAGTTTTGGGTCGGCCATATAGTAAAGCGAGAAGAGGTCTGCACGGGCTTCCTCCAGCGTAGAGCCATGCTCCTTGAGGTTGTCCTTCGTCACGCCGGGCATCAGTTGTCCCGATCCGTGGCCGAGGCACTCGTGCAGGTCCACGTGTACGTCGCTCATCAGTGCGCCGTATTTCTTAGCCAGTTCGCGCTCCTCGTCAGAGAGGTAGTACTCTTCGTTGAAGCCGTCACCCTGTGCGGCCAGGTAATAGGCCTCGGTCAAGTTGGCTATCGTCACCGACTTGGAGCCGTAGTTCTTACGGATCCAGTTGGCATTGGGCAGGTTGATACCGATAGGCGTAGCGGGATAGCAGTCACCGCCCAGCATAGCCGCCGTGATGACCTTGGCGGTCACGCCGCGGCACTCCTTCTTCTTGTACTTGGGGTCGGTAGGTGAGTTATCCTCAAACCACTGTGCGTTGGCCGAGAGGGTGCGGGTACGGTCGGTAGCCACCTCGTCGCGGAAGTTGACCATGGCCTCCCAGGCACCGGTGATACCCAGCGGGTCACCGTACACCTCGGTGAAACCGTTGACGAAGTCTACGCGGCTCTCCAGGTCGCGCACCCAGGCGATAGCATACTCGTTGAAAGTCTTGAGGTCGCCCGTGCGGTTGAACGCGATGAGTTTCTGCAGCACCAGTCGCTGCTCGTCGGTCTCGGCATACTCCAGGGCTTTCTCCAGGTTCTCTACCACGTGCTGCAATGCCTCGCGATAGAGGCCGTCGTCCTCGGTGCGGAAGACGCGCTCGATGATCTGGCCGTCTCGCTTGATGAGCTTGGAGTTGAGACCTATCCAACGCGGTTCGGCGCTGGTGTCCTTGTGCTGCTCATACCATGCTTCGGCTTCGGCACGGGTGAGACCGTCGTAGTAGTTGCAGGCCGAGGCCAGCAGCAGGTCTTTGTTGGCATCTTGGCACACCTTCTTAGGCAGCACCGTAGGGTCGAACATGACGCGCACGAGTTCGTCGGTCAGCGCTACGTTGCTCTCCTGGCACGCCTGACGAAACCATGCCTCGGTGCATTCCGGCAGGAACTTATCCTCGGCATAGTGGTGGTGAATACCGTTGGAGAACCATACACGCTTCAGGTACTGCTCAAAGAGCTTGAACTGCTCCTGTTCGCGGTCGCCCTCATAGCCCAGGTAGAGTGCCTCACAGGTACGGCGCACACGCAGGTTGTAGCGACAGTTCTGGTCGTACAATATGTCACGTCCCCAGAGCGCAGCTTCGCTCAGGTAGTAGACGAGCGCTTTCTGTTGGGTACTCAGGTTCTCAAAATCCGGCACACGGTAGCGCAGGATAGCCAAGTCGTAAAAACGATCCACGTTGTATTCTATCTCGTCCGCGCCAACGGTGCGAACCTTATTATTACCCTTGCCGCCGCAGCCCACGAGGGTGAGTGCGGCTACAAGGATGATGAGTAGTCGTTTCATATAAAATTGGTTTTAGAAGCGCTCCAGTACGGTGCGTACCAGCTCCTTGATACGAGGTTTGTAGTCGGTGTTGGCGGCCTCTATCTTACGCTGTGCGATCACGCAGCATACGGTCATAGCCTTGTGGCCCATATGCAGAGCCAGACCGGCGATACAACTGCCCTCCATCTCGTAGTTGGTGATACGCTGTCCCTCGTAGCGGAACGACGTGATCTTCTCGTTGATATCGGGCACTGCCAGATCCACGCGCAGCACGCGGCCTTGCGGACCGTAGAAACCGTTGGCGGCGATGGTGCAACCGCGCATCATGTCGTCGCGAGCGATCTTGTTGACCAGTTCGGGATTAGCCGATACCACGTAAGGCACAGCGGCTTTCTTGGGATAACCGATATGCTCTACGAGTGCTTTCTCAAAGCCCAGGTCCACGATCTTGTCACGGTCGTGATAAAAGGCCAGCACGCCGTCGAAGCCGATCGACTTCTGGCTAACCAAGAACGTACCCAGAGGGATATCCTCTTGCATACCGCCGCACGTACCGATACGTACGATCTCCAGGTGACGCGGTTCGGCTTTCTCCTGGCGGGTCTCAAAGTCGATATTAGCCAGGGCGTCGATCTCGTTCATCACGATGTCGCAGTTGTCGGTACCGATACCGGTGGAGATACAGGAGATACGTTTACCCTGATAACGGCCGGTGATAGTGTGGAACTCACGACTCTGTACGTCGCACTCTATACTACCTTCGTCGAAGAAGGATGCTACCATGTTAACACGGTCTTGGTCACCTACGAGGATGATCTTGTCGGCCAAGAATTCGGGACGTAGGTGCAGATGAAATGCAGAGCCATCAGCATTGATGATCAACTGCGATGCAGGAAAAGTTTTCATGATATATAGGTATTAACTTTAAACTTTAAACTTTAAACTTTCAACTTTAAACTTTCAACTTTATTTACGCTTCGCCGCCACCGAACGACATCGGATAGGTCGAACCCGGGATGGGACGATTCTGGTTGTTACCGGGGTTTTTGATGGTACCGAATTGCTTCTCGTACTTCGCGATGTTCTCTTGCAGCGCCATCAGCAGACGTTTTGCATGTTCCGGGGTGGTCACGACGCGCGACACCACGTTAGCCTGTTTCAGACCAGGCATCATTTGTGCGAAATCCAGCACGAACTCCGTAGGAGTATGTGCGATCAGTGCCAAGTTGGAAAACACTCCCGTAGCCTTATCCTGCGGGATGTTGATGCTTAGTTGTTGTTGATTTTGATCAGCCATAATATAGATAGTTTATTTGTTTACTAGTTGATTCGTTTATCGGTTTATCACCACGTCGGGTTCTTCTGTCCTTGTCCATTCATGAGCGAGAGCGTAAGAACCGGCATCGACAGGTCGTACCACCATAGGCGCCACGGGTTGAAACGGCGTTCGCCCAAGGTGTGTGCACCGCGGTTAATGACAACGGCCAAGGTAATACCGCGCACGATCGCCAGCAGCAGTGCCGCAGCCCATGTGATGGGGTGCGCAAAGACGCCCATCAGGATAAGCGAAATGTACCAAAGTCCGCGCACCACGGGTTCGACAGCCAGCCACAACTTGGTCTGCCAACGGTAGGCAGGCGAGACACTCAAGTGGCGGCGGCGCTGCACGAGCCAGTCGTGCCAAGTATGTTTGCTCTCCGACCATGTGATACTCTCTCGCGAGGTCACTACGGCCGTGTTCTTTGCGGTAGCCACCTTGTTGACAAACAGATCATCGTCACCCGAGCGCAGGTGCATCGTGTCGGAGAAGCCGCCGCTTCGGAAGAAGAGCGACTTCGAGTAGGCCAAGTTGCGTCCTACGCCCATATAGGGATGTCCGCATAGGGCAGCGCCCATATACTGCAGTCCGCTATAGAGCGTCTGGTAACGCGTCAGTCGGTTAACCATGCCGGGTTCGTAGAAATAGCCACCATAGCCCAGCACCACCTCGATGCCCGCTTGGGCAAAGGGTGCCATCATCTCGCGAATCCACTGATTGGATTCGGGACGACAGTCAGCATCCGTCAGCAGCAGGTAGTCATACCGTGCCGACTTAGCGGCCAGGGTGAGTCCCAGTTTCTTGGTGCTTATCACGCGGGCACCGGCCGGAACAAATGTCGTATGTAGCCGGTCGTACTGATGGCAATAACGGTCCAGCACATCGCGTGTGTCGTCCTGTGAACCGTCGTTCACCACAATCACCTCATACTCCGGATAGTCCTGCGAGAGCAACGACTGCAGGTAAGCCTCCAGGTGCTCGCCCTCGTTGCGCGCACAGACCACGACGCTCACGCCTGGCAACGGTTTTGCTTCGGCATCCTGTGCAGCAGGCTTCGTCCGTTTGCGGCGGCTGACAGCCCCCAGGTAGCGTATCGCGTAGTACATCAGGTAGCACCATAGCGCACCGGCCACGGCCAGCAGCACGATGTCCCATGTGGTAAACGTCAGCAGATATGTCAACAGTTCTTCATTCAGCATAGCCTCGTCTTATTCATCATATACCAGTCGCACATTGTCGATCCATAGCGTGTTGCCCTCATGACCGGTGAAGGCCTCGAAGCGGCTGGAGGTCATCATCAGAATGGCATGCGTCGGCGTAGCGTTAGCATCCCAGCCCTCTTCCTGGATGGGTACGTTCTTGCCCTTGCTATTCACGGCGCGGAAGGGTTTTACGAAACCCATGTAGGGCTTGTAGAACGCCTTGCCCGTGATGTCGCCATAGTAGAGCGGCAGACGGTGGGCATTGACCCATGCCGTCTGGGTCTTGCCAAAACGCTCGTAGGCGGTCGCCACGCGCACGGCGTGTACCTTGCCGTCGGGCGTCTCCCAACGCTTTTGCAGGAACATATACACCTCGCACTCGTCATGCTGGCCCTGCTGCTTCTTGGGCGCCGAGAGGCCTTTGGCCACCCATACCCATGTCTCGGGCGAGACCTGACAGCGGTAGTCGAACATCAGGGCTTTCGGTCGTTTGGTGAAGGGTACACCCATATCCAGGTAGCGGTACGGATCCTTAGCCGAGGTGATCGGCTCCAGCGTACGGCCCCAGAACAAGGTGCCGGCTGCCAGCACCGATATGTCGATCATGCCCAGCACTTTGACTTCCTGCATCTTAACATCCAGTCGGGCACACGTGCCGCCACCCGATCGTTTCTCCGGACTGGCAGTACACGAGCCCTTCTCTATGCCGGCCACCTTGGCGTACGCATTGCTGCAGGTCCATGGGCTGGACCATTTGCCTGAGTACTGATAGGCCGCATTCTCCGTGATGGTACGGTTGGGTCCGATGCAGTAGAGCGTGCGGGTCTTGCCGCCGATCAGGCGCGACTCCTTGATATAGCGCGTCGTCCACGACTCCATCGTGCCGAAGGGCACCTGCTCCACTCGCTCTGCGTAGGCGCTATGCGCGAACGCGAGCACCAGAACAAACACTATAAATCGTATGATTCGTTGCATCTAAAAGCAGTTTTCTCCAATTTCGGCTGCAAATTTACTACAAATTTTTCAAATTTGCAAGATTTAGACGTAAAAAATCCAAAAATGCTTGCATAATTTGTGTTTTTACGGCTAAATATTGGAGTTTGCACAACAGTGCGAAAGTAAATTCGGGGGGACCCTGCTATAAATTCTTTTATAGTAGGGAGGACCGAAGTTACTACAAACCAAAGGGGCGTGCCGAAAGTACGATTCCAAATTATAAAGCTGCTCCCTGCAACGTATAGATCTCCTCTCCCCGCATGATATATATCCGTCCGTTGATGAGCACTTTGCGTACGGTATTCGATTCGCTCGTTACCTGCTCCGCACTTGTGGCACCTGCTCGGCGAGCCATGCGGATAGCCGCTATACCACCATCGCCGCTCGATTGAGCCGAGGCGATGGTGAGCATGAACGGCGCCTGTTGCTCTACGACGAGCGTAGTGCCCGAAGTCAGCAACTTGGTCTTCTCTCCCAGGGCCTCACCGTTTATGTAGAAGCGCACATCGCGCTGCGTGCTCATCGACTTGAGCACCACAGTGTCGCATGCCGGCAGGAACAGCTCCACATGCGTCTTGCCGGCCATCTCGCGGCTGTAGTCATCATCGGTCTTGGAGAAGCGCCATTTCTTGGTGCCATCCCATCCGTAAGCCGACTTCACCCAACTGCCCTCCGTGCCGTCGAACACGATCTCCTGGGCCGTGAAGGCGACAGGCGTAACGGGTTGGATATCCAGGCTGTAGGTATCAGACGTGCCGTTCAAGGCGGTCACAACGAGGCTGTTGCCCTGCTGCTCCCACGTAGCGCCTGCCGAGAGCAGACAGCTCGCTACCGTAGGCTGGTCCATGCCGGCCACATACCAACCGCGCACCGTGGTCTCGCCCGAATTGATATAGGCATTGTATCCGTTGCTCAGCACGATCTGGTTCACTGCTTTCAACGTCGAGTCGGCCGCAGGCGGCGTGACGGGAACGGTGTCTGTCTGGGTGGTGTCACCCGGTGTCACCGTCGAACCGAACGTACGAACGTATTTATAGATCGGTGTATTGCTCTTACTGTCGCTCGTGGTGTAGAACGTGGTCGAATCAAGCCATGCCAGCGCCTCACCCTGTTCCTCTTCCTGGTAGGCCGTTATCTGTTGCGGATGACGCGTGGCCGTGGAGCTCAGGCTCTCCGAACCCTGACGCTCCCAAAGCAACACGTACGGTTTGCTCTTGATAGCCATCCATCGGCCATCGGGCGAGATGTCGCCGCCGGTGCAGTAGTTGAACTTCGATCCGTTGCCCAGGGCGCATACCTCCGTCAGGCGCTGTACACCCGTGCCGTAGTCGGTGCGGAAAGGCAACTTATAGAGGTGGCATACGCCGTTCTTGACCTTATCAACGATATAGAACATCTGCTCCACGTTGTCGTACATGAGCGTCTCGGTGTTATGGGCCGCGTTGTCGGGGTAGCCGAACTTGATATAGTTGACCGTCACGCTCTTCGTGCCGCTGGTGATAGCCGGCTCCTGGCAGTAGTAGATATAGTACTGGTCGTTGTAGGCCAGATCGTTGTCGCCGAAGGCGCCGATGAAGAGGTAGTTCTGGTCGTTATATACGCCGGTAGCGACATCTTCCCAGTCGTCGCGTCCCGGGTCGCCCGAGATGGTGAGGGTCATGGCGAGCGTGCCGGAGGGCTGGATAGCTACGATCTTCTTGTTCGAGCCGGTGTTCTCGTCGCCGTGTGCCCATAGATAGCCGGGCGTGGTGCGCGAGCAGGCCATGCCGCTCGTCTCCGGCATCACGTTTTTCGACATCGTACCGCATTCGGTGCGGGTAAAATCGTTGTTCCATGTCAGGCTGGTGCCGTCATAGTTGATCGGGCTTGCTGCCCATGCTGCCGAGGCCATCATGAGCCCCACTGCAACCATGCAAATCATGCGTTTCATACTGTGTATCTGGTTCTTCTATTTCTTATTGAAATTCTTTTGGGGGAAGAAGTTTTTCGTTTTGGGGATGAGGTCGATCGCAAACTCGTCGCCGTCCTCATCCAGCGTGAGTATTAATTTCAGTTTCAAGCCCCTTGGTAGGTTCACCACGTCGCAGTCCTTGCCGTCGTGGTCTATTACGCGAGACCCCTCCGTCTCGCTATCAGCGATATAAAATAGCCTATGTTTCCCGTATATCGGCACGATACACCGAAACTTGGTCTCGGGTACAAACACCTCTTCGCCCTGCCAGTCGCATAGGGCATAGACGTAGAGGCTGTCGCGCTCATCCGTCCGGAAGCAGTTCCACGCCAATGTCTTTCGTCCGCCCCATGTCTCGCCTATCTCCACGTACCCTCTCTCTGCTGGGATGATGCAGCGTCCGCGCTTGTTGAAGATAGCGGCATGCTCCTGCTCGTCATAGGCGATGTAGTACTGCCAGCCGGGACGATTCTCATGGTAGCATACGCAGGTATAGATAGGGGGAATGATTGTATCGCCTTTGAGCGACGCGATGCCTACCAGGTCTCCATCGTGCAAAAATTGGAAATTCAGCTTTTGTTCCTGTACCTCGGCCTCTTCGGATATCTCGGAGTCGGCGATATACAGCGTATCGCTCTCCGTACCCTGTGCATACGCCGCGCTCCATCCGGCCGTGAGCACCAATAGTAGAAGAAAGATAGTGCGTTTCATGAGTTTACTACGTTTTTTGGGGGTGTTTTTTCGGTTTTTCCATATCGCCTGCAAAATTACTGCTTTTCCCGCATACGCGTGTGTACATTTTCGTAAAATATGTGGAAAATTTGACAAAGTGCGCCTCTGGCGTGCACCTACCTAACGGTGCAGACCGGCCAGCCGGTATTTCTTCTGGCCGTTAGAGGTCGTCCCCCCCTCCCGATCACGTTTTCAGTCGCAAAAAGTGTGTAAATACGCATTTTTTCGACCGAGCTCTTGCGTATGTAAAAAAAAAGCAGTACCTTTGCAGGCGTAATTTCTGTATTTTTTGACGATTCGGGCAAAATGTCCGAGCTTTTAAAAATATAAGCAGTAATTTTGTACCGTAATACAAATCATGTAAAATAATCTGCATGTTACAAAGTCATAAAATACTACTTTCATTAGTGGTCATTATATTCTTATTTGCAAAACCGGTCGCAAGTCAAAACCTTGTCGACAAACATCACTTTGAGTTTTCTATTGGCGAACCACTAAGTTCTGTATGGGGATTCAATGGAATGTTTATCGATAATATGAAGGAGTATACGGCTTTTGAACAATGGGCAGGAAAGTCTCGTCCATATACCTTACCTTCCGGTGTGAATGGTTATGAGGATGAATGGATAATACCCACATTCTCATTGAGTTATTACTACCAACCGCTCAAATGGCTGGAAGTGGGGGGTGAAGTTTCAACTATGTCCATGTGCATGACAGAGAACTATCTCTCGAATGAAGAAGCGTACGCGTATTACTTGCACACGAACTTGTATATCGCAGCCGGAGTCCGGTTTGACTATTTCCATAAGAAAATCACGGATTTGTATTCGGGCTTCACTTTGGGGGCCAATGTCCGTTTCCATACTACGGAGTCAGCCCCCCTGCTGATGACCACTGCCCGCCTGACATGGCAAATTACGGCATTAGGTGTACGTTTCGGAAAAAGAGTTTACGGCAATGTGGAAATAGGATATGGTTATAAGGGTCTTATCTCTGCAGGAATTGGTTGTCGGTTTTGACATAGATGATCAACGAGGATAGATAATTATTCCATAAAAATGAAAAGTACACACAAATCTTGCGCATATCGAAAAAAAGCAGTACCTTTGCAGCCGAAAAAATGTTGCATTATGAGAAACATCATTGTTAGTGTCGTGGCGTTATGCCTGTTAATGACGGGTTGTAACTCGCGTACGCCGCAGTACCGCATCGGCGTAAGCCAGTGTCTGGACGATGCGTGGAGGCAGAAGATGAACTATGAGATGGAGCGGGAGTTGCTGCTCCATCCGGAAATGTCTCTCTCGCGCCGTATTGCCTACGGCAGCAATGAGTTGCAGTGTGCCCAGATCGATAGTTTTATCAATGAGCGTGTGGATCTGCTGATAGTCAGCCCTAATGAGGCGGAGCAGGTACAACCTGCTGTGACGAGAGCTTATCGGGCAGGCATCCCGGTAATTGTTGCCGACCGCCGTGTCCCCGGTGACGAATGGACCGCTTTTATCGGCGGCGACAACTACAAAGTCGGCCGA